>OCTW011590718.1_pt1 | contig 21091 bp, 10 predicted proteins | sample 1539671 | NCBI WGS metagenome assembly OCTW01 (sample SAMN02144230, study PRJEB22623) | gut metagenome | biome: sheep rumen | host: Ovis aries | place: New Zealand
AATAACTAACGATTGGAAGGTAAGAACCTCGAAGTTGAGTTGGAAACAGACACAAGCTTAGTCCGAAAAGGAACAGGCTGAAAAAAGGAATAGGCTGAAATTTGGAACAGGACAAAAGTAGGGAATAATAAGGACAAAAAACCGAATACCCCAAAACTGAAAGAGAAAAGATATGAGTGAAAAGCAATTATATAGAGTTATTAATCCTATTGAAGAAAGGATTGGAGAAGAAGTAGATGCTATATCGCGTCCTTTGTCACCACGTATATACAAGACTTTAGAGTTACGCCCGGTGTTTGATCTAATCCTTGATTTTTGGAGGAAGGAAGGAGTGCAATTGGCAACTGCCGTGCAAGCGATAGTATTATTACCATCCTATTTCGAAAGATTAAACATCGCTCTGGAGCAAAATAATGAGTTCTTCGAACTGCGTTATGTAAACTCAAAAGAAAGCAAACCATTGATTGAGACAGAAAAAATAAGGAATTTGGCTATCCAATATTTACAATGTGGTGTCAAGATGAACATGGATGAGGGCTGTTACATTTGGGAATATTTATGGGAAGTAGTTCGGCAAGCGAAGTACCCTAATTGTATATCGCGCTGCAACTGCCTTTTTGCATTTGAGAGCAAAGGTGATGCAGAGAAATATTTAAAAGAGCGTATTAAAGAAAATCCATCGCATGCAATTGATAAAATTTGTCACGTAGAGATAACGCATATTAAGAAGCAAGAAGTATATGATATGCGTTGGTTGGATGAGATTGAGATTTTTGCCAAATACGATGAATACATAAAAGCAGCGGACAATTACTGGTCAGGTAAAATGACAAAGAATCCTTTAAAGGAAGTTTTGTTTCAAGGAACATATTGTTTACGGAATATATAAATCTAATACTTTATTAACACCTTAAAAGTGCCGCCCGCACGATAAAATGGGTAAAAGAAATTATGGCTCGTATTTTTAATCTATCCTATGACATCTCTGCTGATTTAGCGAAACAGCATCATGTAAAGGAAGAAGATTTGTTAACTCGCGAATCTTTCTTAAATCTACTTATTGAGAGTTCTGTAATTAACACATCTGCTAAGTTGTCTATTCGGAACATTGCAGGTTTTTCGTATTCTCATATTGTTATTAATCCTGTCAAAACAACCATTATATTTAAGTCTAATTTAGAACGAAAAGAGATAGTGAAAATTTTGCATTCATACATCAAGCAGTTATACTATGTAATCACAGAGGTAAAAGAAGATGAAAACGAGTATCTCGGTACCTTGCATTGTGATGATGAATTGCAAACCTCTTGTGATGAGATTGTAAAAAGTATATTAGCTAATCAATAAATCCTTTGGTTATAGGATATTGGGTTACCCTATAACTTCAAATAAAAACTAAATGGCGCGTACACGCGCGAACTCTATAAATAGTAAATAATATAAAATACAATATACAATGAAAATGTAGTGTTCAATCCTAACACTTAAAACTTTGGATAATTGATCTTTGACATAGTGGATTTACCGTAAAAAGAAGAGAAATCAGAAGATTTTTCTCCAAATGCTTGCGTATGTCAAATTTTTGTTGTACCTTTGCAATCGCAAAGGTTAAAACAATTAAATATTTGAGAAATATGCTAGCGACACCTGTTAGAGAAAGTGGCAGTCAGCCAATAATGAGTAACTGCGAAAACGAAGTGTATTACACACGTGAGGAGTTTATGGATGAATTGGCAAAACAACTTGGTCAAGTTTATGGTTTGAATGATATTAGGGAGGCACGTTGATGCGTTATACCATTCGATTTAAATCAAAAGCCTATTCTGATATAGCTCAGTTAAAGGAGTTCATTCATAAGAAATGTGCGGCTCCTCTAACGGCTCGCAGGCAATTCGAGATTCTGGAAAAGCACTTGGATTGGATAGAGCAATATGCAGAACTTCCGGGTGTGGACGTTGAATTGTCCATTAAATATGGTCAGTTGATGCGTAATGTGACTTTTGGTAAAAAGATGGCCATCCTTTATTCAGTTGAGGGAGAATTTGTATATATCCATCGTATTATTCCCCAAAGCATGATTATTCTGTAAGTAATCACAACCTTATTGTAAATTACAAACGGTAATTCCACTATTAAACGGAGTTACCGTTTTTTGGTGCGTAATTATGCGTACCTTATAAATAGCGAAAATATAAAAACATAAATGATATGAAAAACTTTTTTATTAAAAAATGGAGTGATTTATTCATTTATCTCTCGAGAACGGTTCGGGAATGGTTCGAAAACGGTTCGAGAATGGTTCGGCAAATATGTGCCGCTTGGGCGATGCTGCTGGGCAAGTTGGTCAACTGTGCCAAGAGTCTCATGCAAATTTTTGCCACTTATGCCACTTATGCCAGTGCAATTTTTGTAGGAAAAGAGTCCAACGAGAGTACGGTGAGGTATGCTCTATGGTCTAGGATTAGTCTTACAAAACCCTTACAAAACCCTTACAAAACCCTTACTCGCTTCCGACTTAGTCTCGGTTCGGCAGTCTCTCGCTTCTCTCTCGCAAGTCTGATTTGCCTATGTATGCTGACTGTCGGAGTTGGGAATGCGTGGGGAGCAGCAGTTCCCTCACAAACCCCAGCAAATGGTAAGTCTTTCATTATTGCGTTGTATTATAATAATAAATACTATGCGTTACCGCATTTGTCATCAACAGGGTCTACCCCTGCTGGACTTGAATGTACGTTAAATGCAAGTAATAAAGTAACAGCTATTTCTACGTGTGATTCTCCTGATGAATGTTTGTGGGATTTTGCTACTGCTTCTGGTGGTTTTTATATTTCGTATGATAATGAAGGGACAGAAGTTTATTTATACAAGAATGGCACTACTGGTGATAATTACAAAATCTCAGCAACCTCAAGTTACAAATCAAATTCAATATGGGCATTTACTTCAGGAACTGCCAATAGCGTTACTGCTTATTCTGTAAAAACTACCAAGTCAACTGCTACAAAACATACTGTATTGCAGGCAAAAAACAATACCTCTTTTCAAGTAAGTGGTACCTCAAATGTTTATGCAATAACTCTTCTTGAGGTTGCAGAAACAGGTCCGACGATTACTACTTCTGTTTCTTCTTTGTCTGATGTGGGGTATAGCACAGACGATTTCTCACAACAAGTAAAGTCTTTTACAGTAAGCGGTTCAAGTTTGACGGAAAATGTAACTGTTACAGCTCCGACTAACTATGAAGTTTGTAAGACTTCCGGTGGAACTTACACATCGTCTGTCTCATTCGATAAAGGTTCCGGCACTCTGGCGGCTTCGACAGTTTACGTGCGTTTACAATCTGGTAAAACAGCGGGTAATTATAGCGGCGATGTGGCTTGTTCATCATCTGGAGCTACTACAAAAAATGTTGCCGTAAGTGGTTCTGTTCCATTTACCGTAACATGGAAAGCAAACGGAACGACACACGCAACCACGTATGTTACTTATGCAACGGGTGAAGGAACAGCTATTGGCACATTACCCGACGATCCAGATGCTGGTGATTATTGCGGAGACGTCTTTTATGGTTGGTACGATGGAGCATCGTATTCCCATGCATCCGTAGCACCAAGTATCATCGGTACTTCTACCAAAATTACAAGCGATAAAACATATGTTGCAGTTTTTGCAGACGAGGAAGACGGGGGGACAACTACCGTATATAAACTCGTATCAAGTCTGACAAATGCTAAAGATTATGTATTTGTTACTAGAAATACGGCTGGTAGTGGATATGCCTTAAGCTCTTCTGTCACCACTGGCACTTCGGTTACGATTACAACATCTGGTGACGATAAAATAGTTAGTGGCACTCCTGCTAATACTATCATTTGGACTGCAGCTACTGGATGGAACTTACAAAATAAGAACACTAGTACATATCTCGTTATTAACGGCGGTAGTTTCGGTTTAAATGCTTCTGCAGGTACTCTATATTGGTCTACTGACTATGGATTGTATGGAAAAAGTGGTTCTGGTAAAACATCCTACTATGTACAATGTAGTACTGGAACATTCTCCAAAAGCGAAAGCGGCTCCACAACTAATCGTGTATGGGCATATGAAAAGACTACTGTTTCTGTAAAAACACATACTAATTTCATAACCACTTGCTGTACTTCACTTGGTTCAATAAATGGGTCGTTTACTTCGAGCAACTTGAGTCAGTCGAGCGGAGTATTAACGGCGACATTGCCTTCAGCAAGTAAAAATGCAAATGCAACTTCGTATCGCTTTACTCTATATAATAACAGCGATGTGGAGATTACGCATACAGATGTAGCAACAGGCGGAGGTGATGTTTCTACCACATTTAGTAGTCCCAATGTGACTGCCGGAAATACCTACAAGGTGAGCGTTACTCCTCTTGTTTCACCGCAAGGAAGTTTCTGCTCAACGACCGATACGGAGAGTGACAAGGCCTCTATCACAATGCATTATACAGTCACTTTAGCTGTTAACAATGCCGAATACGGATCCATTTCTCCGACTTCAACACTTTATGTCGCGAGCGGGACAAGCATTTCTGCAAGCACCAACACGCTTTCTGTAGGTGCAACCGATATAACGGCCACTTATACGCCGCAAACGGCGCAATATACTTATGGTTTTACTGATTGGACTTGGTCACCAAGCGGCTCAACAATAACGGCAAACACCACCGCTACCGCTAACTTTAGCCGTTCAACAAGAACTTATAATGTAACAACTACGGGAATAACCCATGCGACGGCTTCTCCTGCCATACCTGCTACTGTAGCTTATGGCGGAAGTATCACAACAACGATAACGGCAGAATCCGGTTATCATTTGCCGACATCTATTACAGTTAGCGGTGCTTCGAGTACATGGGATAGTTCAACCGGTGAGTTGACTATCAGTAATGTGACCGGAGATGTGACGATTACAATTACAGGAGAAGAGAACTCGTGCGACGGGTACTCGTTCCATACCGGAGGCTCGGATGTATGGAACACGCGTGCCGAGAACAAGTGTTTCGTGCAAGACGGAGTTACTAAAAGATGGTATATATCGAATTATACCATTACCAGCAACACACATTTCTGCCTCAACTGGCAAGGTGGTCAGTACGACCGAGGGGGTGACAACAACGTACGTTTTATGACGCAACCGTGGACAGAGATGTCATTAGCGTATGGACGTTCCGGCAAAGTGGGTGTTGCTACGGGCGCAGTAGGAACTATTCAGATGTATGCAAACAGTTCGGATGACAACCTCTATGTGGGCTTTATTCCGGACGGTTATGTGCTCAAATACAATGGTGTAGATGAAGCAATGACGCAAAGTTCCACCTATGTATGGTATGCGCCGACACCTTATACCCTTAATTCTACGACTCAGGGTTACACCGCGGCTGTGGGATTGAATGATGGTTCAGACAACTACGTAGCATGTGATAACACAGCAGCAGTAAAACACATCTTTGTGAAAGTCGATCATAGCGATTGGACAGCCGCATCTGCCAAATACGAGATATACAATATTCAAACATCTACTTTCGTAGGTGAGTATATGCGTGCTGTACCGGGTGAAACCAACTTATACGAAGGATGGATACCGTCAGGTTGTACGAGTATTATCATTGCTCGTTGCAACCCGGGTGCTGACATTCCAACCGGAAACACATGGACTAATGTATGGAATCAATCCCAAGACATTTCGTTGGATGGCAGCAAGAACTATTATACAATAAACAGCAAAGACGGCAGTAACAAGTATTATGGGGCATGGTCGGTATATGAGAGATCCGGTAAATGGTATTTGGATTTGGATGGAACAACTACCGGTGGTCAAAAGAACTTTAGCTGCTATTTCTATCCGCACTATGTGCTGCATTACGATGCCAACAGCGGCAGCGGTGCACCGGCAGACCAGGCGGTAGCATTGGATGCAAGTCCGTGCCAGCTGACGGTTTCCTCGACCGTACCGACACGTGCCGGTTATACGTTCTTGGGATGGAATCCGACGAAGGCTTCAGCTGATGCGGGTACTAAAGATGATGCGTGGGACGGCGGAGATACGCACGCTATGACAGCAGACGTGACACTATATGCCGTTTGGGCAGCGAACCACACGTTGTCGTATAGCTTAGATGGAGGTGATGGCAGTTGCTCAGGTGGAACGTATTACACCGGGCAGTCATTCACTGCTTGTAACAATCCAGGCGATAAGACAGGACACTCGTTTACCGCTTGGTTAGGTAGCAACAGTACAAGTTACACGGCAGGTACTACATATTCAATGCCAGATGCTGATTTGACACTAACCGCACAATGGAGCGCGAATAGTTATGACGTGACGCTGACCACGAATGGCGGCACAATCAATGCCGGCAATGTGACGAGTTATACCTACGGCGTAGGTGCAACATTGCCGACGAATGTGACACGGGACGGTTATCGTTTTGACGGATGGTTCTCGGATGATGGTGTTTGGTCAGACCAAGTAACCGCAATTTCTACTACCGCTACAGGAGACAAGACCTATTACGCAAAGTGGACGCAGGTTTATACGGTGACATGGAGTGTGAACGGAGATACGTGGGAGAGCGGTGTTGTAGAAGGCAACACCCATGTGCCCGGAGGCTCCAAGGTAAGCGCACTGCCGACAGCGCCGACAAAGAGCGACTGCGATGACAGTAAAGTCTTTGTGGGATGGCGTGCCACGGCAATTGCCGGAACAAGTGCAAGCGACCCGGGTGGAATATTTACCAATGTAGCAGGCTCGCCGGAGATTAGTGTAGATAAGACTTTCTATGCGGTATTTGCGGATGAGGGGAAGGCTGCCCGTACTACACTGTATAGCGAGCCCTTCAAAGGTACATGTGGCGCTAATACGGCATGGGCAAGCGCAAGTTCGTATTTCAATGATGCAAGCACTGCTTCTATCACTACCACAACTAATTGGCAAGTTTCCAAATATACGACTGAGTGTTCCGATAACGAGGGAGCGTCTGGTGGTTCACATATGTTCTGCGGATCTTCAGGCAAAGATATAGTGTTTGATTTCGGAAACAAGAGCGCTTATGTGGATTTAGTACTGACATTCAACTATAGGAATAATGCAGCAGGTGGAAGTCCACGAAGCATCAGTTGTACTGTAAGTGGGGATGGCGGAGAGTCATGGTCTGATAACATAATTGATGTAGCGAGTGTTACAACACAGACTTGGAATGCTGTTAGCTATAATATTTCCAATTCAAGTACGAGCGCATTGCAAGTTAAATGGACAGCAACAGCGAGTAATCCTTCCCGTGTAGATGATATTACACTAACCGGATGTGCAAAAACCTACAGTAACTACGTAACTTCTTGTTCAAGTTGTGACGCGGATGCAACATTTACGAACACGACTCCTGCGGTGAGTGACATTGATTGTACGAGTGCCACGCTGACAGCAACAGGTGGTTTGGCTACTATAGGCGCTGATGGTTGTCACGTGAGCGATTACGGATTTGTAATTGGTACGGCAGACAATCCTGTTATTGACGGTAGTGGTGTGACGAAGTTGCAAGTAGGCACTTCAGATCCGACCATCGGAGAAGATTTCTCGTATGATGCAACCGGATTGACGAAGGGTACACATTATTATATCCGTGCGTACGCGATAAACCGTCACGGAACGGCGTATAGTAGTTCTACCAACTTTTGGACAAATAACGTGAGCAGCATTGCTATCACGACGGCTCCGACGAAGACGAACTACATTGTAGGCGAGACGTTTGACGCAACCGGAATGGTGGTAACGGCTACTATGGCAAGCGGCGCCACAGAAGATGTGACGAGCGATGTGACCTATTCGAGTTCCGCATTGACTGCAGGTACAAGTCAGAATTTCGCGATTAACTACACACTCTGCGAGACCGAAAAGTCTGTTAATCAAGTCATCAATGTTTACACGCTGACCGTGACGGAAGGTACGAACCCGAGTTATGGTACTGCCTCTAACTCTTCTGCGAATATTGTCAGTATTACCGGTTTGGGCGACCACAAAACCTATACCGTAACCGTGACAAGCAGTAATGCTACTGCGGTGGATAATGGCGACAATACATGGAGCATAATTAACCCGACAGGTAATGTGACGGTGAGTGTGGACTATGCGGACGCTGTACAAGTAAAAGTTTATTACAAGGTTGACGGAGTGACGGTAACCGGTTTGACGCAGGATGTCTATCAAAGCGAGACGACGACATTACCGACAGCAAGTGAATTGGCAACGGAGATGACAGCGCAGGGCATGGAGATACCCGATGACAGTTACCCGAACTTCGTCGGCTGGAGCGAGACCGAGTTCGGCGCACAGACAAGCGAACCGACATTCGTCACCGGCACCCCGACCATCAATGCCGAAAAGACATATTATGCGGTATATACGAATTTGAATAAGACGACCATCGATGTATCCGTTATTACAAGCGCAAGCTATCCCGGTTCGGAACAGACGAAAACCGTAAATGGTACCACTTTCAAATATCACTATATATTGAAAGGTAACTATAGCGGAACGCTCTATTTACAATTCAAGAGTAATGCTTCGGAATACGGACGTATCTATAATAGTTCCGCTATGGACTATCTCATCAAACTGGAGGCGGGATATTACAACTCGGATTCCAATGTCAAAGTATATGCATGCTCATCAGCAGGAACGACCACCGGAAGTGCCATATCGGCTGCAAGTCGTGGAGCTACCGATCCGTATGTATATACATTCCCTGCCAATACGTCGTATTTTATGGTAAAGGGAGATAATAGCACAACATACAAACCAAGTTATCTAACTCTCTATCATGCTTCTGCGACGGTAGAATACATGACGCAGTTCTGCACGCGGTATGACATTACGGGTGTGACGAAGAGCGGAACGGCGGTAACCGGCGGTACGCTGAGCAGCAATTACAACAGCGCTTGCGAGGGCAAGAGCGTTGAGTTAGAGGCTGTGGTAAGTACCGGTTATCAGTTCAACGGATGGACCATCAAGAAAACCGCAGACCCGACGCAAGATGTGACAAGTACGCTGCTGGGCGCTAATGCTTCTTCGCTCACGCCGCCTGCTTTCTCCATGCCGGCTTACGCAATTACCGTCAGTGCAAGTATCACGGAGAAAGAGCTAACCGGCTGGACATGGAAACAGGCATTGCCGGATGACTCGCAGATTGCTATTCCGTCAAAGGTGGTGCTGTATGTGGGACAAAGAGCCGAGTTTGATTTAATAGAATATGACCCGAGCGATGTATTAGCCGAAAAGAAAGGTTATGGAGTGACGAAAGAGGATGCGTATCTTACGCAGAACGCCAAAGCCGCTGATTATTACAAGGCGGATGCCAAAGCAGCAGTAGAGAGCACTACGCTGACGCTGACCTCGACCAGTAATGGTTCGGTTCAAGAAGTGATTAATATACAGATCAAGGCTCTGCCGTCTGTTACGTTTGAAGATCATGTACATGGCGTGGTGTTCAGTGCTGTAGCAGCCACTATCGACGAGATGGACAAACGAGTGGTCTATCTGACGAAGACCACGCCGACGACGAGCGATTTCTCCGGCACTACATATAACACGTGCGAGGAGCAGCATGAGCACTTGGTGGGCTGGATAGAGAGCAGCTGGGCGGACGAGCACCCGAACGCTACGCATAGCGAGATTGCCGGTGCAGGTACAGGTGTGTTCTACACCGCCGGAGCAAGTATAGATGTAGAGGCGCAGAACGGCAAGACCTTCTACGCGGTATGGAGTAAGATTGAATAATAGAAAGGAAAGACAGATATGAAAACCGTTTTAAATTTGCAAAACAACAACGTTATGAAAAATGCAATTAAATATATTTGCGCACTCCTTCTATTAGTAGGCGTGAACGTGAACGCGTGGGGAGTAACAATCACACTTAAAGCATGGAATAAATCCACCAGCTCTTATGTGGATATCGGGACATTCGAAAAGGGAAACATACCTGGGGATGGAGTTGGAACACATTCAGACGGCTATCTTTCTGTTATTGCATGGGCTCCCGGCACACAAACAACGGATACCAGTTTTCCCACAAATGGTGGAGGTAATAATGGAAGTACCTACTATAATCAATATGGCTATCCGACACAAAACTACAACGGAGATGCGACTACATTGTATGCAGTATATTCATATGGAGGATACTACACAACCGCACCAGATGTACAATTTACAGAATTATTAGATTGTACTCCTCTATCAAAACCAACGGGTTTATCTTTGACAGAGAATGCAGACGCAACTCATGGAAAAACGCGTTTGGGTTGGAATGCCGTAACCAATGCTTCAGGCTATGTACTAACAGTAACAAAGGATGGTACTATCACACAGTCTTATAACCGAACTGCTGAGCAATTATACATGAAAGGAGATCTGCCAACAGGAAACTACACATGGTCGGTTTATGCAAAAGGAGATGGAGAAACCTATTGCGCAGTGAACGAATCTGAAGAAGGAACTTCATTCTGTATTGGAGCTGATCTATCCGAAGTAACCCCTTCCAATCTTGCCGCATCTTCTATCACAAATAGCGCGGCACGTATATCATGGAATGCAGTTAGTGGTGCTGCAACATATCAACTATTAATCGTGGATGAGAAAGAGAAAACCATTGACGCTTATGATGGTAGTAGTACCTTATGGGACGTAACGGGCTTAACTGCCGGAACTACATATACTATATGGTGGCAGGCAATCAATAGTTGCGACGATGGATATAATAGCGCGATTGACAAGACAATTTCTTTCACCACCTTACATGAATATACTATAGACTTAGACAAAAACAATTCGGAAGTCGGTTCCACAGACGGTTTGGCTACTGTAGTACAGAATGCGGCCTCTTTGAGTGAGATAGAACACGCCACCAATACGAATAGCGGTTACCATCTGGACGGCTATTATACCAATGACGCTACGCCGGTAAAAGTGCTGAACGCAGATGGATCTTTTGCGGCAACAGATGTAACGGGATACATTACCGATGGCAAATGGAGCAATACCAGTGATGATGTTACCCTCTATGCACATTGGGCATTAAACACCTACACCGTTTCCTTCAATGCCAATGGCGGAGGCGGAAGCATGGGTGATGTGGAGAAAGAATACGGCAGCAGTTATGCCTTGCCGGCATGCGGGTTCACTGTTCCGAGCGGGAAGGTGTTTGACGGATGGGCTGAAGGTTCGGCAGGAGGTACGAAACGCACTTTGCCGTATAACCACACCGTAATGGGCAATATTACTTTCTATGCTCTTTGGCGTGACGCAACCTACACCAACTATGTGTTCTCTTGTGCGGAACTGACACTGACACCTAAATTAGTGACAGCAGGCGCACCTATGTTCATTACTTCGGCGGCAGGCAAGAAGGTTCGTTCGCAAGACTCGATCCTGATTGTCGGTAGCGGTTTGACTCCTGGCCAGACACTGACATTCCCTGACCTGCCTGCGAAATTCGAGATAAAGAGCCGTACGGGAGCGGCTTTAGCTACCGATGCTTCCGGTGAAATTAATGCCGTGGCATATATCTTCTATACGCCGGCAGTAGGCGATACGGACGACGGATTGGATGAGTTAACCGGTATTACGGTGAGTGTTGGCGGTGCGAAACCCAAGACGGTTAATCTGACACAAGATATCATCGGCCGTCACTTGCCGGCAGACTTCGTGATTGCAGCAAAGAAAGATGGTAAATGGTGGGCTCTGCCATCGGAAATGGCTTCTACCACGAATCCTAAGCCTTCGGAAATAGCCGTTAATGATATCAACAACCCGAGTGTTGCATATACCGACGCAAGCAACAAATATGGTTTGGCGGCTCCAACCGCATCCAATATTTCCGGCGGCAACGGACAATATATCCGTCTGACGATGAGTATTGAAGATGGAAATGACCCTGCCGGTCCGGCTCCGTTGTTCGGTAGTGCGACGGGTACCAGAACATTAGGTAAGAGCAACAACGCGAAAGCAACGAGCGATTTGAGTGCCGGATGGTGGTGGCAGTTGAAGCAGACAAACACATCCATCACTAACCCGCAGGATGCCAAATACACCATCTATTGCGCCAATAATACCAGTTCGTTGAGTTTGCGTGATAATGCCGGCAATCCGGATTGGGGATTCTTTATCAGCGGTGTTGAAGAGCTCCGCCTTATCCCTGCAAGCAGTGTGGTATTTACGGAAGCGGAGATTGTCGCCTGGGGACACCATAATGCGATAGTGGAAGTGGATAAAGCCAATGCAGGCGGAACAGGTGTCGCAGCCGAAAAGGTGAAAGCCATACTGAACGGCGCTGAGAGCAGTTTGATTACTCTGGCAGAGACCAAGACAAGCAATGGAACCGGTGCTACCAAGTATGACTACACCGTAGCCTTCGGAGACGTGATTGATTTTGCCGCGAACGAAGGTCAGATGCTGACCCTCGAATGGTACAACAGCAGCGACGTGATGATTGCGGTAAGCAACATCATAGTGCCGCGAGTAATTGCTACGACTAACACCATGTACACAATCAGTATCAATGACCCGGGATGGAATACGGAAGTACATGTGTTACCCGGTGTGACGCTGACTGCTGATGCCGGATCATTCCCAAGTAGCGATGTCACCATTAAGGAACTGAATATCTATCCGGGCGCGACAGTCAATGTGACCACCGGAACACTGAAAGCCACTACCTTAGTGATGCGTAACGGTTGGAACCGACTGAACGGAGACAAGAAATACGATGTAGCACGGCTGTATATCACGCCGACGAACGGCACCCTGCAAGCTACTAACGCTTATGCCGACTGGTACATTGATTTCGACCAATACTATCCGATAGCCGTACCATGGGAGGTAGATCTGAGTGTCAATGACGGATCCAAGATATGGTACAAGAATACCAGGTCAAAAGCCGTCATCGGAACCACAACCGGTTCGGTTCGCTTGCGTTACTACGACGGCGCAAGCCGCGCAGCCAATGTGCAAGTAGGTGTAGGCGAGAGTGCGAACTGGAAACTATACGGAGATGACGGATGCAATCCTATTCCTGTCAAGTTAGAACCCGGCAAAGCTTATGCCATGACGGCGAAACGTCCTGCCGGAAAAGCCTTCTCCATCATCCGTATGCCGCTGACAATCCCTTCAGCAGCGTGGACCACAGGAGGGGAAAAAGGTGTATTGGAAAGCACGCACAAAGACCAAGTAACCGTCTCGGCTTATGGCGACGCATCTACCCCCTCTTATGCCAAAGGATGGAATTTCATCGCCAACCCGTACATGTCGCTGCATAAAGGCGCACTGAGTTATACGGATGAAGGAGCAATCGAGTATGCCAATATCCCGGATATCGATTTCCAGGAATACGACCAAGTGCCGATTGTTTCCTCCAAACTGAAGCCGGCAAGCGGATTCCTGATCCAAGCGCCTAAGAGCGGAACGGTGACATTCGGAGAGGTGAACCGACAGGCATCAGCTCCGAGTTATCGCAAAGAGGTTGCAGACGAGACGATGCCTATCCAGCGTGCGTACATTACGCTCGCAGGAGATGGAGCCGAAGATATGATGGGTATTCTGGTAGGCGAAAACTACACCGCAGAATATGAGACAAACGCCGATCTGGCTAAACTGCTGAGCAATAGCAACACCTTGCGTACGTACATGTATTACGGCGAGCAGAATATGGCTTATCTGGCTATCTCTCCGGTTCTGGCACAAGAGTGGATCCCTGTCCAAGTACGCATACCGGCGGAAGGAGAATATACCTTCTCGCTCGATAACGCCAGCGTGGTGGAGAATCTGGAAGGTGTTTATCTGATTGACTATGCGAATAATGATCAGATCACGAACCTGATAGAGGAAAATTATACATTTACCACCTCTGCCGGAACGATAAACGGACGGTTCGCAATCAATGCGGTTGTGGGTACCCGCCAGACACCGACAGCAATAGATGTCATTGGCGAAGGAAACAAGGGCAATGGACCGGTTAAATTCATCTATCATGAAAATGTCTATATTTGGCATAACGGCATAATTTATGACGCAACAGGCAAGAAAGTAAAATAAGGTTTAAGGTAAAAAAAAGGTATTAGATTATGAGATCACTTAAATATTTATTGACAGTAATAAGTTTGGTGAGTGTCCTGAGCGCCAATGCTCAAATCTTTGATAAGGAATGGGGAAAACAACCTGTTGTGCAGATGCGCTCTACGTCCGTTATGGCTTATTCGGGTTCTACCCTTCCGATGGCTGCGGCTACCGGCGTCACTATGGTATCCGGTAGTGTCCCCTCGGCAAATGCGCCTGCATCCTATCGCCCGGGGCATATACGTCGCATAGGTGAGGATGAAGGATGGGGAGATGACGGCGAGGATACAAAACTTCCCGGTGAGCCTATGCCGGTAGGCGATGTCTTTTTCCCGCTGATGTGCCTTGTTTTGGCGTATGGCGTGTACTTGAAATGCAGGAAAAAGAAAGAAAATATATAATAATCAATCTATCATGAGAAAAATATTCATTTTGTTGGCGGCAACGATATGCGCTGTGGGTGCATATGCCGCATCTATCACTGCTTCGGACGTGGATTTCGGAATAGTAAGTATCAAGGGGCAGAGTTCCGTAACGGCTACCGAAGAAATCCCTGTTTCGTGGAACGGGCTGAGTAACCAAGGCTATTATATCTACGCGGAAATTACTTCCGGAGATGATAATTTCTTCATCAGCGGAGAGAGTTCCTATTACATGGGTTATGGAGCAAAGATGACCTATTCAACTACCTTTACGATCGGCTGCTATGCAGAGACCGCCGGTACCTACACCGGCACACTCCGGTTCTATAGTTACGATACCGGTTATAATGAGGTAGAGAAAATAATCAACCTCAGGGTCGTTGTCAGTGCGGACGCCATCGTTGCAAACACGACTCCGTTTACGCGTATCAACTCCACAAGCGAGTTACACGAGGGCGATATCGTGGTCTTTGTGAACGAGGCAGCCGGAGCCGTCAGCGGTCCGCTGAACGGGACTTATTTGACGGCGATCACCGAAGGTGTCAGCGTTGATGCCGCTGTAGGAACAGCAGAGATACCGGAAGGCGTACAGGCATTCAAGATGCATAAATACAGCGGCAACTGGCAGTTCCTCTTCATCGAAGATGAGACGACCGCCCTGTTGTTGGATTATGTGTCGAATAATGCCAAAGGCGCGTTTGCAACGGTCTATACTGCCGGAGAGACGGTCAAGACCTGGGAGATCAGTATCAGTAATGGCGAGGCGGCGGTCTTCCGTCCCAATGATGCGGATCCTGCTTACCCGGTTCGGTTTAACAATGATCGCTTCAAACCGTACAAATCCGAATCTGGCGGCACTTCGTTCGCGCTCTACAAGAAAGCCGGAGAGGCACAAGAAGTAAGTAGTTCTTTAGAGATCGAGGCTATCCAGTTCGGCGATGTGGAGTTGGGCGAGAGCGCTGAGGTGACGGTCAATTATATCGCCGAGAACCTGACGGATGATATCATCTGGGAGGTAGAAGGAACGGACGCTGCGTTATTCAGCGTTGCGGATCAGGGCGACCGTACCGGCGGAACAGTGACCCTCACTTATCTCGGTACCGGCACGCAGCTTGGTACGGTAGATGCGCATCTGAGTTACCTGACGCAGGATATCCATCTGGAGATAATGGAAGGTACCGCGCCAATCACCATCAACCTCGTTCCGACGACTACCAAACTGACGAATCTGGCATTCACGGGAGCTCCTTCCACTATCGACCAGGGACAGTCCATCGACCTCAGTCCGTATATCGTCTATACGCCGAATGACGCGGCAGATAAGTCTTTGGTTTGGAGCGTTGATCATACGTATCAAGGTGAAGTGAGTGAAGCAGGTGTGCTGACCGCCAAGCATGTCAGCGGCACTGTGACGGTGACTGTGACCTCTGTGCGCGTGCCGAGCGTGAGTGCCAGCCATACCCTGACGATCACCGAACCGGTCGTCACGGATTTCACGCTCTCGCATAGCGAGATGACGATGCACAAAGGCGACACGCAGACGCTGTATGTGACGGCTATTGTGCCGGATTACGCCAGCGTCAGTCCTACTTTCTCCAGTAATAACACTGCCGTAGCAACCATCAGTAACAGAGGTCTGGTGACGGCAAGAGGAATCGGTGAGGCGGTTATCACCGCTACTATCGGCAGCGTGGAACGGACTTGTACGGTACATGTGCAGCCGGTGGAGGTGACCAGCGTCGGCTTCGATCCTGCTACCGTGAGTCTGACGGTGGGCTCGAACCTGCAGCTGAATCCGGACGTGCTGCCTGCGCAAGCCAAGGACGAATACCCCATGACCTATGTCTCCGACAACGAGGCTGCGGCTACTGTGAGCGAGAGCGGTATGGTTACCGGCATCGCGGAAGGCCAAGCCATCATCACCGCTACTATTGGCGGCGTGAGTGGGCAGATAACGATAAACGTCGTAGCGGCACCGATGTTCACCAAAGTGACGGACGCTTCTACGCTGGCTGCGAAAGATACGATCGTTCTGGCGCTGCATACTGTTCCTGTGATCGCCGGCGCACGAGACGGAAAGAAACTGACCGTCCTAACATCAGGCATTACCGTCACCGAGAGCGAGGCATACGCTGATGCGGCATGCCGTATGGTACTGGGAACGGAGAAGAACAAAGAGGGCTTCACGCTGACAATCGTAGGCGGAAAGACGATAGCTGTAACCTCAACCGGCAACGATATCGTTGATGCAAACACACAGAACTGCAAGTACTGGGAGTTCGTAGAAGATGGCAATAACGGCTATTTCGTGCGTAACCTCGGTAACACGAACGCGATGTTCAAATACAATGCGGGTAATGCGGCTATCAAGCCATATAAGCTCAATACCGCCGGTGCTGTATATGTCTATGCGTATGTGCGCAAGTACGTTGATCCTGTAGAGACCGGCATGGAAGAGACGCAGGCTCCTTTGGTCGAAAGCCGGAAGATTCTTCGCAACGGACAGGTGCTGATTCTCCGCAATGGCGAGGTCTATACCGTCACCGGAATGAAGTTATAACTTCGCGCGGAGGAGCAGATGAAGATCGGTTCTGGTTTGTGGGCGGCTGTGTGAGGCCGCCCACTGCTTTGCATAAACGGTCTCGGAGACGCGGAAGTATAGGGCGAGCTGCGAAATGATCTGCCATCTGAGGCACAGGTAAGCGCGACCGCCCAAACTATAAGTCGCAGGGATAGAAAAAGCGTACAGCACATCGTGCTCGTAGGTATAGATGCGGTTCGCCCATTCGCGGGCGTCGAAGCCCTGGAGGCGGAAGCGAAAGCCTAACCCCCGCCCTTCCCTTAAAGGAAGGGAGTAAGAGATATCTTGGAATATGGTGAAACCGTAGGTTATTGGTGATTGATTAACCAGGTTAGCTTCCGCGGTGGTACGCAGCGACCAGCTGCCCTGAGCCCAGTCGAACTGCGCACGGGTGGAGTAGGTGGCATCACCTTTCTGCCGCGCGCGGAGACGCCAACTAAGCCGCCATTGGGGAATGACGGAATGAGCCGCTTCGCTGAATGATGAAATGGTGGAATGATGATACTGCAATTCTGCCATGGCATCATATCCCAGTGTCTTCACAGCATCCCCTAAGCCGTACTTATAGCCGCTGAAATAGAACACATCCCCGTAACCCGAGAGCCGCCAGTTGCGCCAGCGGGTGATCTCAAACCCCAAGTACCCGCCGTTCTCGTCGTTGATGCGCGAGGTCTCGGAGAAAGCGTAACCCAAGGCGTTATCGAAATACGGCGAGTAATAGCGGTATAGCGCCACAAGCGAGACGCCCTGCGTAGGATAGAAACGGCTGCCTATGAGAGCACCGAGGCCCCAGTGGGGCGAGTTTATGGCTTCGCCGTTTAGTGCTTCTTCGAAGCGTTTATAGTTTTGCGTAGTAGCGACCTCTCCGAAGGCATCAAACCAGCCGTGGTTGTACCGGAACGAAGCACCCAAGACCGCCTGATTGCGGCCACGGAAATAATGACGGTTGTATTTGGCGTTGCGGTACGGATGAATACTATCCGACCAGAGATTCTCTATCGCCGTCAGTTGAACTTCTAGCCGTTTATGTCGCAGCGTGAGGTTGGTGCCAATCAGGTGATGCCAGGTCGAGTCGTTTGCGCGGCGCATGGAGTAGAGCGCCGAAGCGTCCAGACGTGTCTGAGACGAGAAAGCATGGCGGATGGTAACTCCTACGCCGTGCAGCCCTTCGCCATCGACCGACGAGTAATACCGCAGGCCCTGCTGCTGTATGCCGACCGAAGAGACATACGAACTTTTGCCTGAATGAAAGACCGGCGCGAGCACCAGTCCTTGCCCGAAGGAGGCCTGGAAATTACCACCTACCACCGTGTGCAGATGGGGCGTTATGTCGCGTAGTTGCAGATAAGCGCCGTATTGCAGATCCTTCGCTATACCTCCCACCGGTCGTCTCAACTGCGCACCAAAGGTGACCTTCCTTTGGTAATCAAACCGATAGCGTCCCTGCACGTACATCGGGTCCGTACCTTCCACTCCTTCTATATTACGCGCATCCACGCGCGTGATGATCTCATGCGTCGCGTGCGCAAATACCTCGCGGGGATACAATTTTTGATTTATGATTTCTGATTTATGATTTCTGATTTGGACGAACGGCAACAGGTCGCGGATCTCGTACTCCGTCAGCGACGGGATGAGCCGTAACTCATACAGCGATTCGAACGGGCGTCTGCCGGCGTAGGCGAGGATATCATCTATCTGCTGCGGCGAGAGAAAATATAGTTGCGTGAGTTCTTCGTCCGAAGTGTGATTCAGGTCTATCGGCGCGTCATGCAGTGCGTACAGATCCGTCTGCAGCTGCTCGTAATCCACTTCGCCAAACTCCGTCACGGCATTGTAGATGTCCAATACGACTTCGTCTAAGGTGAACGTTGACGGTTGAAGGTTGAAAGGGGAATCCTCTGCCCTTCCCTGAAAGGAAGGGAGGAGGAATAAAATGATTATTATGACTCGTATTTGTCGTTTCACGGCACAAAAGTACAAAATATTTTGCATTAATGCAAAATTTTTCGTAACTTTGCAGCGTTTTTATGAACAAAAAGACGCTTTATCATATAATCGAGTGGGCCGTGGCGCTCGCAGCGTGCGCATTTCTGGGCTATAAACTGGTCACTTTCGAGGACTATCCTGCCTTGTGGGAGAGTCTTCGTGGCATGGCGTGGCAGCACTATCTGGCGCTCGGCCTGTGTGTAGCACTGATGCCGGTGAACATGGCGATCGAGGCATGGCGGTGGATGACTTTATGGAATGGTGACGCTTCGCTTAATGGTGCAAATGGTGAAGCGAACGAGTTAACGGATGAACGATTAACGTTTAAGGAGGCGCAGCGGCAGGTTTATTATTCCAAACTCGCCGGACTCATCACTCCCTGGCGGCTCGGCGAGTATCCGGCAAGAGGGGTGTTAATGAGTGATCCTGTCTGGCCGCGGGTGTTGAGTATGGGGGCCGTCGGTAGCGCTACGATGACGGCAGCAATCGTCATCGCTGGCGTGGTGGCATTGGCGTTCTCTCCGGCGATCCGAACGCAGTTAGGCGACAGTTATCTCTACGCCCTTGCAGCCGTTATTCTGCTCTTGGCGATTGCTTTTGCGTTGGCACCCAGAGCCCTGAAGAAATACGCTGAAGTGAACCAGAAGCTGCTCTTCCGTAGCTTAGGTCAGAGCTTCGTCCGCCTGCTCTGCTGGTGTGTGCAGTTAGCCTTGGTGCTTTGGGCGTTAGGGGCAGTTACGGGTTATGGGTTACGGGTTATGGGGTACGGATTACTGATTTATTATCTGCTGGTGACCATCACGCCGAATGTGCCGATTGCGGAAGTAGGCGTTCGCGGCGCATGGGCGATCGCGGTCTTCGGATCGATGAATGCAGCCTTAGCAGGCGTCCTGCTGTGGGTTATAAACACCCTCCTTCCCTGCCTCGGATGGTTCTTTTTTAAAAAAGATATTATTTTATACAAGCATAAATAATTTTTTTTTTAGCAAAATCTTGTGTATTTCGAAAAATTGTAGTAATTTTGTAGCCGAAATCCGAAGAAAACTTAAATAAAACACAATATCATGAACATCAATTTTCAGATTCATTATCGTGCCGAGTACGGCCAGAGTCTCTGCGTGATTGAGACGCAGGAGTCGATTTTGGGATGGACAGAGAAGGACCCGTTGGTGCTGAATTGCCAAGGGACCGATTTCTGGCAGGCTAATGTCCCTATCAGTGATTTTGCCGGCAGTATTCAGTACAAATATGCGATTCGTCTGCAGGACGGTCGGTATATCTATGAGGCAGGCGAACCCCGTACGTTAACCCTCAAAGCCGCGGACAAGCGACTCGTTGTTCGCGACGCTTGGCAGGCAAGCACCTATGAGGACAGTTTCTATTCGACCGCCTTCCTCAAGTCCCTTTTCATGCGCCATACCCCCGCTAAGGTGAAGGCACCAAAGGGTAACGTCCGTTTCTCTATCGATCTGCCGCAAATCCTGCCTTCGCAGGGTGTGGCGATCGTCGGTAACTGCCCGGAGTTAGGCGACTGGAATGTCGATAACAAGCTCATCATGAGCGATGCGGAGTTCCCCGTTTGGAAAGCAGACATCAAGGTCTCGGAATCGCAGATCATCGAGTATAAATACCTCGTTTATGACCTCAAGACCGGTGCGCAGGTGGACATGGAGTGGGGTGAGAACCGCCAGATATGGGGCATCGAGAAGGGTATGGTCATCTGCCAGAACGACCGTGGTTTCCGCCGCACGCAACCGCGATGGAAAGGTGCCGGCGTAGCCGTTCCGGTCTTCTCGCTTCGTACGGAAGAGGGATTCGGTATCGGTGAGTTCCAGGATCTCAAGAAGATGGCGGACTGGGCTGCGGCTACGGGTCAGAAGATGATCCAGACCCTGCCGATCAACGATACCACGCTCCGTCATAATAACCTCGACAGTTATCCTTACAACGCTGTTTC
>OCTW011422088.1_pt1 | contig 21083 bp, 24 predicted proteins | sample 1539671 | NCBI WGS metagenome assembly OCTW01 (sample SAMN02144230, study PRJEB22623) | gut metagenome | biome: sheep rumen | host: Ovis aries | place: New Zealand
AGACAATCCGCCGGCCGGAAGACCTGACCGGAGACCGGAAGACCTGCAGCCGGTCAGGGGTAAAAAGGATCATGTTATAGAATGTTAGTTCGATTTTATGTTATCTCAATATTGACAGAACAAAAGTTCTATTATCTGACTTATATATTATATCAAGATAGTACAGAACATTTGTTCTGATATCTGTACATTTTGCCGGCCTGCAGCCCCAAAACAGACCGAACAAAAGTTCTTTTTCAATACAAAACAGAACGTATGTTCTCAAAGGTACTTCCCAGGGGGAGGGGCCAGGCGCGGGTCGAGGAAGGCGCATCGTTTTTGGCTAAAAAATCGATTTTTTTTAGGCATTTCCTTCCCCTCCGGACGGCAGAAAATGACAATAGAAAGAATTAGTTTTCTTCATTTATACGCGCGCGGGCGTGAATTGACAGACAATTAAGAGTAAAAGCGGAAATGAAAAGCAGTGCAGAGGAAGCGGAGGAGACATGGATCGACTGGTCACACAGAAAGAACTCGCAGAGTGTCTCCGGATAACCGCAAGACAGATCCGCAATCTAAAACAGGACGGACTTTTCCAGGGGGCAATGGAAGGTAAAAAATACATCCTTCCAAAATGCATCCAGGAATACATTGATTTCAAAGTAAAAGCCGAAACAGGCAAGGGAACGGCGCTTGTAAAAGAGCGTGTCCAGGCTGAACACGAAGAAATCAAGCGTCAGATCTCCGTATTGAAATTAAGCCGTTTACGCCGGGAAATGCACTATGCGTCAGATGTTGAGGATTATCTTTCTGACATGCTTGTAAGATTCCGAGAACGACTTCTGGAGCAACCGCAGAAGATCGCCATGAAGGTTACAGGGCAGCAGGACGCCAACTACATTATAGCGGAACTGGAAAAGGGATTCAACGAAGCATTGGCAGAGCTTGCGGAATATGATCCGGACGCCATTGACAAAGTAACAATGGGAGAACTGTACGAAGACGAAGAGGAGGATGAGCCTTGAGTCAGCGTAGCAGATCAAGAAAAAAGACAGGGAGACTGTTTGAACGGGTCATAAGACGGACACTGACGCCAAAAGAAAAAATGACCGTCAGTGAATGTGCCGAGAAAAACCGCAGGCTTTCCGGAACAAGTAAAATCAAGGGCCGGTGGGACAATGATATAACTCCATACCTGGTGGAAATCATGGACAGCATGAATGATCCGGATATCAGGCAGATATATTTCTGCAAGGCATCTCAGATCGGCGGAACAGAAGCACTTCTGAATATGCTGATTTACATCATTCTGCAGGATCCTGCACCGGCAATGATTGTATATCCAACAGACGATCTGGCAAAGGAAATATCCAATACGCGATTAAAACCGGCACTCAAGGCAACACCTGCAGTCAGGGCATTGTTCAATGAGACTTCATCCAAAGAATTGGAACTCAGATTTCAGAACATGACACTATTTCTGAATGGTGCCGGATCCCCTTCCAAATTGGCATCAAGACCCATCAAATATCTGTTCTTTGATGAGATAGATAAGATGGACGGAGCGTCCAAGAAGGAAGCATCACCATATAACCTTGCGCTTGAGAGAACAAAAACTTACAAGCCGCAGGAAAAAATATATGCATGTTCAACACCAACAGTAAAAACAAACTATATCTGGAATCTGCATGATTCGGCGGATGAGGTGAGACATTACTTTGTTCCGTGTCCACATTGCGGAGAAATGATAGAGCTTGCGTGGAGTCAGGTCAGATTTGTTCCGGATGAAGAAAAGAAGATGAGTCCGACAGAACGGGCAGAGTCAGCAATCTATATTTGCCAGGAATGCGGATGTGAAATCACAGACGGTCAGAAACCGGCCATGTTGCGGAATGGAGAATGGAGAGCCGTGAAAAAACGCGGAATCGGAAAGCCGAGATCCGTGGGATTCTGGATTAATTCTCTATATAGCATATTCCTGAAATGGTCGGATGTAGCAGAAGAATTCCTGAAAGCAAAAGAAGATCTCGACAAAGGAGATCCGGACAAACTGCAGAATTTTACGAATTCCTGGTTAGGAGAGCCGTGGGAAGATTCCAGGGCAAAAGTTGACGCTGATATGGTCAAGGCCCGTCAGACGGAGCTGCCGGAACTGGTAGTACCGAATTGGGCAAAGATCATAACGGCCGGCGTCGATGTCCAGGAAGTAAGTCTGTATTACACCATAAGAGCATGGGGAGACTACTCCACATCTCAGGTAATAGCACACGGTCAGGTCCTTAATTTCCGGGACATTGAAGAAGTGATGAACCGGGAATATGAAACAGAGGATGGGGAGAAGATGAGGGTAGCCATGGCCCTCATCGACTCCGGCTATCAGGCAGATGAAGTATATGATTTTTGCATCGATAACGCAGATTGGGCGGCACCGGTAAAAGGCTCAAATAAACCGATGAGAGACAGATATAAGATCTCAAAGGTTGATAAGCAGAATTCAAGAGCTTATGGAATGCAGATCGTCCTAGTGGACGGCGGACAATACAAAGACTCTATAGCAGCAAGAATGCGGAGGGAGAACGGAACCGGCTCCTGGATGGTTTACAAAGACATCGATGATGAATACTGCAGTCAGGTTACGGCAGAACAGAAGATCGCAGAGAAAACCGGAAACGGAATGAGCAGATTGCGGTGGGTGCCAAAGCACTCTAATGCAAACAACCACTATCTGGACTGTGAAGTATACGCATTTGCGGCGGCAGAGCTTTTAGGTGTGAAGACACTGCACCTGCATTCAGAGGAAGAACCGCAGGAAAAACCGGCAGAAATCCATAACGAGAGAACGCCGGAGGAAAGATGGATAGATATCCAGGACGATTGGTTGAGGTAAAGCATGGGAGATATTGAATTATACGGGACGCCGGCAGAACAGCTGAAGACGGTCAATGAAGCTATCTATGCTGTGCTTCGCGGTGGTCAGAAATACAGAATCGGCACAAGGCAGATGGAAAGAGCGGATCTCGCAACTCTATACCGAATGCAGCAGAAACTGCAGGGAGAGCTTGCGGATACCGGAGAGAAGTCTCTGTTTGATGATACCTATGTAGGAATATTTGACGGGAGGTAATATGGCGAATTTTATTGACAACATTATTGAATTTTTTTCGCCAGAAGCAGGATACCGACGTCAGGCATTCCGAAATGCCATTGAAGACATACGCAATTACGATGCAGCAGGATATGGACGTCATAACAATAACTGGCGTGTAGTCAATGAATCAGGGGAAGAGACCGATCGTTTCTCACGGGATATTGTCAGGGGCAGGGCAAGAGACCTTGAACGAAATTCTGACATCATGAATGCCACAGTAGGTGCATTCACAAGGAATGTATACGGAAGAGGATTCCGTCTCAGGGCAATGACACAGGACCAGGATCTGAACAAGCAGATCGAGGATGCATGGGAAAGATGGTGCGAACCGGAAAACTGTGATGTGACAGGAACACAGTCTTTCAATTCGATTATGAGAATGGCTGTCAGAAGAAAGAAGATCGACGGCGGGATCCTGATATTAAAAACTGTGACAGAAGGTGGATTCCTGCAGTATAAACTGCAGCTCGTCGAAGTCGATGAACTGGATGAGACAGCGGTTACGCCGCACCAAAAAGAAAACAAGGTGATCGGCGGAATTGAATATAACGCTTATAACCGGCCGGTAGGATACTACATCAAGAAGTATGACTATTCCGGAATGGAGTCACAGAATGCAGTCTATGTAAGCGCAGAGAACGTCATATTCTACATGACAAAAACCAGACCGTCACAGCTCCGGGAAATGTCAGATATGGCACCGACGATGACCAGGATTCGGAATATTAACGAATTCCTGTCAGCAATCGCCATTAAGGAAAGAATTCTTGCATGCTTCTCTGTATTTATTAAAAAGCAGACGCCGGCTTCGGGAATTGGTGCGAGAGACAGCAAGATCAATTCTGCGGGAAAACATGATTATCAGGGCAAGACTGTAACACCAGGTCTGATTCAGTACCTTGATCCGGGAGATGATGTTCAGGCAGTCAATCCGTCAGGACAGGCCACTGACGCGACGAATTTTACAAAACAACAGCTGCGGATGGTGGGAGCAGGACAGGGATTGTCTTATGAGACTGTATCAAGGGATATGTCCGAGACAAACTACAGCTCCGCCAGACAGGGAATCATAGAAGACGACCTGACTTATGCAGAGGATGAAAACGCGGTTGTAGAAGTCATGGACAGCATTTACAGAACATTCATGGCGTTCCTTGTCCTGGAAGGAAAAGTCGATATCCGAGACTTTTGGAGCAATCCACAGTCCTATACACGGCATAAGTGGATTAAAGCACCGAAGCCGTGGATTGATCCTGTAAAAGAAGCAAATGCAAACAAAATTGCATTACAGACAGGGCAGAAGACATGGGCGGATATCACAGCTGAAAATGGTCGTGAATGGAAGGAACAGATCGATGAAATGGCGGAGATCGTCAGATATGGCGAAGAGGCCGGAATCGACATGAAAGGAATAATCTATGGACAGAAGACAACAGGCCAGAACGGAAATGCAAGGTAACCTTACAAGAGCATTTTCCATAGGCGAAACAAGAACCATCGATGAGGAAAAGAGGACCGTAGAGCTTTCTTTTTCGTCTGAAGAACCATACATGAGATGGTACGGCAATGAAATTCTCAGCCATGACAAAAGTGCAGTGAATCTCAAGCGTTTAAAGCAGATTGGATGCGCTCTGTATAACCACAACAGAGATTATGTCATTGGTGAGGTAAAGGATGTACGCCTGGACGACGATAGAAAGTGCAGGGCAGTCATTCGATTTGATGAAGATGCAGAGTCCGATCTTATATTCCAGAAAGTAAAAAGCGGAACACTGAAAGGAGTTTCTGTGGGATACATGGTGGAAGAATGGGAGGAAGTACCGGATGGAAAGAAATCAGAAGACGGAAGATTCAAAGGGCCGTGTTACATTGCCAAAAAATGGACGCCGTTTGAGATTTCTATTGTGTCGGTTCCTGCGGATTCCACCGTAGGAGTTGGAAGGTCCGCAGAGGAAGAAATGAAAGATGCTAGAACACTGGACTGGTTCGCCAGGCAGGTTCAAATAAACAGAAACCGTTGAACAAACAGGAGGTAAAGACATGAACAGAGAGCAGATGATTCGCCGGCAGCAGGAGCTTCTTGATACGGCGAAAGCTCAGAACAGGGATCTGACTCCGGATGAGAGAGCAGAGTACGATTCCCTGCAGTCACAGATTGACGCACTGGACGCGGCGAACCAGGGTGAAAGAGGAATGAACCCGGCACCGGAACAGGCAGCACATGAACAGGTTGATCCTTCTCAGGCAGCAAGACAGGCCGTAGAAGAAGAGAGAAACCGTGTGAATTCCATCAATGAGCTTTGCCGCGGATTTGGTATTAATCCGGATCAGTACATCAGAAGCGGCTCCACCATTGAGCAGGCCAGAGAAGCAGTTCTCAATGAGCTGCAGAGAACTCACGGACCGATCAATGCAAGAGTAACAGCTGATGAGGGCGACAAGTTCAGAGCGGCGGCAACGGATGGTCTGATGATGAGAGCAGGTATTTCCGTAGCGAATCCGGCAGCAGGAGCAAATGAGTATCGTAGCATTTCTCTGCGGGATCTTGCTATTGAGTGTCTGCAGAGAGAGGGAGAGGATACCGGAGCAGTTATGCGGAAATCCGCTGATGAAGTTTACGACATGATGCTTCGTCAGTATTACAATCCGTCTGCCGCATTCCCGGCTATCCTGGATACTACTATCCGCAAATCTATTGTGGAGATGTATAACAGAGTGCCGACCACATTCCAGGAATTTACCACAAAGGGCAGTCTCCCGGATTTCAAGTCCAATACGGATCATGAATATGCAATCGGCGGCGTAGGAGATTTTGAAAAGGTTCCGGAAAACGGCGAGATTAAGTCCGGCACACCGAAGACCGAGCTGATGCCGACAAGAAAACTGGATACCTATGCAAAGCAGTTCTCCATGACTCGTCAGGCATTCGTAAATGATGATATCGGATTCCTTGCAAGAGTGCCTGGTCTTTATGCTGAAGCAGCCAAAAAGACGATTGATAAGCAGGTTTACGACGTCCTGTTTGATAATCCGACCGTATATGACGGAAAGAAGCTGTTCCATAACGATCACAAGAACCTGATCGGGACCGGCGCGGCACCGTCTCAGACTTCGATTCAGCAGATTATTCTGCAGATGCAGAAGCAGACTGATCCGTTCGGAGATCCGATTTACATGACACCGGCTGCAATCGTTGTTCCGGTTGGTTATGAGTTTGACCTGGCTGTAATCTTCCATTCCGCACAGGTTACCGGTTCCGGAAATAACGACATCAACCCGCTGTACAACTATCCGATCAAGGTAGTGCAGTCTCCGAGACTGAATGCAAAAGCGGGAAGCAATGCATGCCCGTGGTTCATGACTGCCGACGAATCCTCTGCAAGAGGAATTCAGGTTGATTATCTCAATGGCCAGGAGGTGCCGACCGTTAGAAGAATGGAAGTTCCGGGCACTCTCGGCTTTGTCTGGGATATCTGGCTTGATTGGGGCATCACCGTTCGCGACTTCCGCGGAATCTACAAGAATCCGGGCGTAGCGATCTAATGAGAGGAGGAAAAGGAAATGACCTGTACTTATGTTCAGAGAGGTGAAAGCCTTGACTATAAGAACGAAGGATCTGCACTGATCGAAGCAGGTGACGTTGTAGTCATCGATCAGAGAATCGGCATCGCCGGCGCAGATATTCCGGTTGGTGAAGTAGGTGCAATCGAAGTGTGTGGCGTATTCACGATGCCGAAAACTGCAAGCACTGCCATTGCAATGGGCGCACCGGTTTATTTTGATGGCACCGGCATTGCTGCCGCTGCTCCTAGTAGTGGCGTAACTGCAGCTGTTGGTTATGCCGCAGCTGCCGCTGCAGCAGACGCAACAGAGATTGCGGTTAAGCTCGTCGGATGATTGCGGTAAAAGAAATCTGGTTTGGAAATTATCGGTATAAGCCGGGAGACATCCTCCCGGCCAACACCGGTAATGAAGCTGCGTGGTTGGAAGCGGGGAGTGCTGTTGAGGATGAAGAGTATATAGCCTTAAAAGCAAAAGAAACTCACGTTAAAGCCAAACGAGCAGCCAAGAAAGCCGGAAGGCCCGGAAAGGCTGTCAATTCCGAATCAGACGAAAATCTCGTCGGGCAGGTGCCTCTTTCAGAGAGGAGAAAGAAAGATGGGAATCGGCTTTAAAGAGCTGGCCTTTCAGGATATTCAGAATGTGTTCCTGAATCCGGAAGAATTTGGTGAATATCATATGTTCGGCGGAAGGAAGATGTTGATCATCGTAGATTCGAATGAGGTTGAAGAAAGAGGAAAGAAGCAGTTTGAACACTCACGAATCGACGGAATCTATGAAGACAATATTCTTGTATATGTATCAAGAAAAGATTTCGGTGAACAGCCGGCCAGGGGACACGCAATACAGTTAGACGGCAGAACCTACCGCGTCACAGACTCCAGAGATGAGGGTGGAGTTTACTCTATCACATTAAGGAGATATCAGTCATGAGCATCATTCGTTTGGAACTGGATAAAGCGCAGTACCAGAAAGTCATTAAGGCATTACGCAACGTCGAAGGGAAGTACGAAGAGAACGTCTATAAATCGGCAGCGAACAAGACAGCAACAAGGGCAAAACGAATCCTGGAAACGCAGAACAAGAGAATTTATGGCGGACCTCACCCGGAGGGGATATCAGGGAGAAGCAGGAAAGAATCAGCAAAATCCGCGAATCCAACGGCTACACTGATATTCAAGTCAGAGCAGCCGGATATCAAAAGGTTTAGGCATATCGGAGGAGACTCCCATACAAAGACGGTATATAGCGGCGGAAAGAGAGTGAAATTTCCCATCTATGTACAGCAGCTGAAATCAGGTGCCATGAAACTTGTTCAGAATGAATTTGGACTAGGATTTGCGGTGACATTTAAAAGCGGCCATACAGCCATAGTTACACATACAGGGCAAAGGACGAAAAGCGGAAAAGAACGGCTGAAGACGTGGATGGGATCATCTGACATGGCAACAGTCAGAAATGAAAAAGTATACGGACAAAAGGAAGCGCAGCTTCAGAGCATTTTTATCCAGGAATGTGAAAGAGCTTTACAGAAAGCGTTGGGGTAGTCATGAGTTTTGTATTTGATAACATGCCGGGAAACACGGCACTGCAGTGTCAGCAGGCAATCATGAAAGAGATTAGGAACATCACAGAAGGGATGCTCTTTCAGGATGCCGGCACTAAGGAACCGACAGAAATCAGAATATACGAACAGAGATTGCCGATAAACCATGATCCGGTCAAAGAGTTCGGAGAAGCCGAACACTTGGAGACGATAGATTTTGTGGGTGATCAGGCAGAGGACGCAATCCTTGCGGCGCCTTGGTGTACTGTAAAGATCGATAAAGGACAGAACAAAGATGATAACGGATTTCAAAATGTAAAATTCGCGATTATCTTTGGTATTTACAGTGATGAGCCGGAAAACAATGGACATCGGGACGCACTGAACCTGATTGAAGCCTTTATGTACAGATTCACAAGGGATCCAATACTTGAAGGACAGTATGTATGTAAAGGCGATTTTGATTGGGAGATCAACGAGGAAGACACGTTTCCGTACACATTTGCCGTCATTACAACTTGGTTCCAGGTGCAAACCACACAGAGAGAGGGAATGTACTTATGAGTGAGAAGACAGAGAAAGTGACAAAGACTGTGACACCTAAAAAGACGACACAGCTTCAGAGGGTGTACATCGGTCCGAGAATCAATGGAGTTACACACGGGACGATTTTCGCAGGTGACCTCCCGGATTATCTCCAGAACATGATTAGAGAGCTGCCGACTATCGGCGCACTTGTAATCAACATCAGTGAACTGCCGGCAGCGAATAAAGCGCTGTTAGACAAAGAATCCAGACTCAGTATCCTGTACAGACAGGTTGAGGAAAAGGGGGTATAAACTATGGCTTTTGAACACAGAATCAAGACCACAGAACAGGCAGAGCAGATCGCAACTCCGGTAACATCGTCTGCAGGACTGCGGGTTGTGGTTGGAACTGCACCTATTAACATGCTTGAGGATCCGGACTCTGTGGTAAACACTCCGGTCCTGGTAAACAGCTTTGCCGAGGGCGTGGAGAAATTAGGTTATTCGGATGATTTCGAACACTTTACAATCAGCGAGAACCTTGATTATTCATTCCGCAAACTTGCCATTGCACCGATTATCTTTATCAATGTTCTCGATCCGGAAACGCACACACAGTCTCTCAGTGAGACTGTGACTGTTACAGCAGGTAAGGGAACTATTGAAAAGACCGGCGTAATGGTTAAGGACCTGATTGTAAAGAATGGCGAAACTGCTCTGGTCAAGGGGACAGATTATACTCTTAGCTTTGACGATAACGAGTATCTTGTGATAACGCTGCTCACAAGTGCTTCCATCAGTACACTGACTGTAACCGGAAAACAGCTTGATATGACCACACTGACTGCAGCACATATCATCGGCGGATATGACTCCACAACCGGAAAAGACAGCGGTATTGAGGTGATCCGTCAGGTTTATCCGAAACTTGGTATGGTTCCGGGACTCCTGCTTGCACCGGGATGGTCTAAGAATGCAACGGTTGCCGCGGCTCTTATTGCAAAGACAAAGGACCTGAACGGTCTTTTCCAGTGTGAAGCAGTGATCGATATCGACACTGATACATATAAGACTTATACGGCAATGCAGACAGCTAAATCCGCAATGTCGCTGAATGACCCGCATGCTGTACCGGTATGGCCGATGGTGAAGTATGACGATCAGGTTTATAACATGTCTACCGTTTGGGCAGCAAGAGCAGCAGCCATGGACGCAGAGCATGAGGATATTCCGTATTGGACTCCTTCGAACATTTACACACCGGCAACCGCAGCAGTGCTGAAAGACGGAACCGAAGTTGTACTGGATATTCCGCAGGCGGAGGTGCCGAACGGCCTTGGTGTTACCATCCTGTTCAATGATAACGGTTGGAAGGTTTGGGGAACCAGGACTGCAGCAAGCAGCGATTCAGAAAGCGTAAAGGATAAATTCATTGCATGCCGCAGAATGATGAATTGGTACCGCAACCATTTTATCCTGACGTACAAGGAGAAGATCGATAATCCGGCAGACCGTCGAATGACACAGGCTGTGGTGGATTCTGAGAACATCTTCCTGAATTCGCTTGAATCCAGTGGTGTTATCGCAGGCGGAAGAATCGCATTTAACGAATCCGAGAACCCGGTCACTCAGATTATGGCAGGAAAGATTGTATTCCACATCAATATTGCTTTCTGGACCCCGGCAGAGGTTATCGAGGGCATCATTGAGTTTGATCCGACAATCCTGTCTGCAGCTTTTGGAGGTGAATAATTATGGCCGTAATCAATAACATGGTAGTACCGGAGGTACTCAACAATTACCGTTGTTATGACCTTGACGGAAACCGGCTTATCGGTGTTACGTCTCAGGTCCAGGTCGCAGCCCTTCAGCTGATGACCGCAGAGGTTTCCGGAGCCGGCATCGGCGGAACCTACAATACGCCGATCGTAGGGAAGACACAGAGCATTCAGCAGGAGATCCCTTTCAAGATGCTGTATGCAGAGCTGACACAGTTTATGGACCACACCAAGCAGACCGGCGTTTGCTTGAGAGGGGCGATGCAGTGCCGTGATAATAATTCCGGCGTTATTAAGATGGCACAGTGCAGATATGTTGTCAGAGGAAACGCCGTCTCTGTAACTCCGGGTAACCTTAACGTGGGTGAGACGATGGGATCCAGTGTAACATTTGAAGCACTGTACATCCTGTTTGAAGTGGACGGAAAGAAGCTGATCGAGATCGACAAACTGTCTGATAAGTTTGTGGTCAACGACGAGGATATCACTGCAGAAATCCGCAAAATGTGTTGATAAGCACAAAGGAAGCAACCCCCGACAATTCGTCGGGGGTTTACGGGGGTAAACGTAAACATGGCAGAAATTGAGAACAAAGCAGCGCAGGAAGAAGAGAAAATGCCGAATCTCCTTTTCAATCTTGAAAAGCCGTTCATGTTTGAAGGGGAAGAAGTGAAAAGTATTGATCTGAATGGACTGTACAATTTTTCAATACAGGACATGTATACACTGAACCAGGAAATGTACCGTCTTGGTTTCAGGGGATCGAACCTGGAAAGCACACTTGAGTATTGCTGCATGGCGGCGGCGCTGATGAACAAAAAACCGTATGAGTGGTTGTACGGAATGGGAGTCAGAGATGCTATCCGTTTCAAGAATACGGTGAATACTTTTTTTTACGCGAAGGTCTGAACCATGAAGGGGTGAAGACCATGAAAAAAATATCAATCCAGGCAGCAGTCAGGACGCACACCGGATTGGATTTTTTTTACAGAATGCCGTACAGACAGCTGTTGGAAACATTTGAAGACATAGTGGAAGCGCTGAAGAAATGAGGGAATCATGTCAAGAACAGAATATGAGCTTGCAATAAAAATCATAGGAAGACTGGATCCGTCACTCGGAGTTGCAGCCAATATGACAAAACGTCAGTTGGCCAAATTTGCCCGTGACGTTCAGAAAGACATGACTCCGGCAGGCGTCAGTTTCGGTGAAGCTATGACGAAAGCAGGACCGGCTATAGACAAAGCCTGGACTGGCATGACAAAAGTGATAAAAACCGGAACCGTAGCGCTTATGGCAGCAGGAACCGCAGCGGTTGCTGTGGGAAAACAGGCACTTGATACCGGAAAAGAATTTGAGAAAGCCATGGATTCGTGGGCCGCGACAGCCGGAGCATCGGATGCGGAATATGCAAAAGCAAGAGAAGCGGCGATGGAATGGGGAAGAAAAACCACAAAGACTGCGACAGAATCAGCAAATGCACTGGAGTACATGGCTCTTGCCGGATGGAGCGTCAATGATTCTGTAAAGTCACTCCCTTCTGTCTTAAAACTGGCAGAAGCAACAAACTTGGACCTTGCAAGAACATCAGATCTTGTTACGGACTCCATGGCAGCAACACAGACGAAGATCGAAGAAATGCCGCGATTCCTTGACGTAGCAGCAAGGGCAAACAACTCGTCGAACCAGACAGCGGAACAGCTGATGGTGGCATGGTTAAAAACTGGTGGTGCGCTTGCAAATCTGAATGTAGATATCGAGGAATCCGCCACCGCACTAGGCGTCATGGCAAACCGAGGTCTGAAAGCAGAAGCCGCGGGAACTGCCTTAAATAGAATCCTTGTCAACATGACAACGGGACGCGGAATGGCCGGAAAGATGATGAACGAACTCGGCATATCCGCTTTTGATGCCGAGGGAAAATTTATCGGTTTGAAAAACGCCCTTATGTTGCTGAATGACGCCACAAAAGACATGACGGAAGAGGATCGGAACAGAGCATTATCTGCAATTGCAGGACAAAGGCAGATTGCCGGCCTTAATGACTTGATGCAGGGATTGAACAATGTACTGGCCGATGGAAGCACAGAATGGGACAATCTGTACGGGAAACTTATGGATTGCAACGGCGCCCTGGAGCAGATGGCCGCAACAAAGATGGATAACCTCTGGGGAGATATAAAGATCCTCCAGTCTGCTTGGGATGATACAAAGATTCGGATTTATGACGGCGTAACAGATCCTCTGAGAGATGCAGCACAGCAGGCAACGCAGTTGATGTATAAAGCAGGAGGTTTCGCGGACACAATAGAAGATAGATATCCAACGGTTCGCAGATACTTCAAGGAAGGAGCGGAATCTGCAAGGGGATTTGTTGAACCGCTGATGAAAGCAGGCGAATTCTTTATATCAAATCCACATGTATTCACTCCGCTGCTTGGACTGGCAACAACGATAACTGCGCTGAAGGGTGTAAAAGAAGGATATGGTGCAATTAATGGATTGATGTCCATATTTACCACAGGAAACGCAGCTATGACAGCTGTTGGATGGGCGTCAGTTATAGCAGGCGGAATGGTTGCACTGAATACAGGAATTGATCTGTATGAAAAGAAGATGGCGAGAATTGCGTCACAGAACCATTTCGGAAAACTCAACCTGACAATGCGGGAGCTGAAACAGAACACAAGATTGATCGTAGGGGAGGACCAGGTTAAAAGATTTGAAAGGTTTTCGGGACAGTTTGAAAAGCTGAATTCGGAAATGGATGCGTTTCAAAAATCGAGCAGTTCTTTCGATGATATCATGTGGAAGCTGTCAGCGGGATTTGAACTGACAGGTGAGGATGCAGCATCACTGGAAAACTCTGTGAACTCTCTGATTGAGCAGAGTATAAGTCTTGCGGAACAGAAGAAATACACTGTGAACGCGGCTGTCGAAGTGCTTTTTGGAGAGGGAGACGAAACCGGAAACGGACTGGTAGGTGGATTCAATGCCATGTATGACCATATAAATGGTGATATCCGCAATGCGGGAGAAGCACTTGGAAAAGCCTACAAAGAAGCAATGGAAGACAGCATTATCTCTCCCATAGAAGCAGAAACCATTGAAAAGCTGAAGAACAATCTGACAGACTTAACAAACCAGGTCACACAGGCCGAAACAACCGCAGAAGGACAGATGCTTCAGAACGGATTTTCCGGAGCGGAAATGACTCCGGAAGCATTTTCCAATCAGGTTGGTCTTGTGAAAGAATGGACATCAGGGGCCAAGGTAGACCTGGAAGCGTCAACAAAAGAGGCACTGACAGCAAATGAGTTACAGAGAAGCAGAACCGCGTCAGGAAAACTTGGTGTAGGGGAACAGCCTTTAAGCGATGAAGAAGCGGCAAGGAGAGCAGAACAAATCCTTTCAAGCTCAAAAATCAAAGAGGTAGAACTCACGCTGCCAAATGTTAGTTTTGCTTCCGAAGGATTGACAAAAGCATATGGAGATCTTGTCGATGAAGTAACTGCGAATCTTCCGTCAGTGTTCGAACAGCTGTCGAGCAAGGGGATGGCCGGGGCAAATCTTCAGACAGATATGGGAGACTTTATCATGAAGTCTCTCGGAATATCCGAAATCGGAGCAGGCGAAAAGAATGATATCAAGCAGAAACTGGAGACCATAAAGCCGGACATTGAAGAGCTGCGCGGTCTTTCGGAAGAACTTGCAGGAACAGATCTTGGCGCACAGATTGATGCTATTTTACAGCAGGTGGATATGCTTGAAGCTGTCACGGGAGATATCGATGCGGCTTACAGGGTGGTTGCGGATGCGGCAGCAGGAAGCGAGGAGTTTTCAGCGGCACTGCAGACAGTAGAAGAGAGAGGACAGGAATTCCCACAGAACTTTGCTGACGCCCTGACAAACTCACAGGATAAAATTTCGGCAGGAGCAAAAACGTTCGCGGGACAGGCAAGAAGCAGTGTTGACACGGAAACAAGATCGGCAATGTCATCACCGATCAGTGTTGATGTAAAACTGGATTTACTTCCAAGCATTACAGCTGAAAGCTACGGCAGAATTAGAAATTCAGTCCAGGGAGCTGTAGGAGGACAGAAGCTGCCGACGAATGTAGTAAACCATAATGCAGCAGGTGATCGAATCAGCTCTCCGGAGCTGTCATGGATTGCAGAGGGAGGAGACACAGAGTATGTAATCCCGATCAACCGCAAGTCACGGTCTGCGGCACTTTGGGAAGCGGCAGGACGGGAACTGTCAGCAGCAGGCGCTAATATTTCCAACAGCTCTTCTGAAAAGATTATATATTCTCCGGTATTCCAGGTCAGCGGTGGCGGAGCAGAAACGGAAGCTGCAGTCAGACGAGCTGCAGACGACAGTCTGCAGAAATTCAATCAGATGATGCGGCAGTATGAAAAGGATAAAAAGAGGGTGTCGATGTAATGAGCAGAAAGTATTCTACCATACTTGGAGATACATGGGACATCATAGCACGCAAAGTATATGCAGACGAAAAAGCATTCTCTGTAATCATAGATGCGAATCCGAAATATATAGACACACTGGTATTTTCAGACGGTGTAACACTTGATATTCCGGATTCGCCATATACGGAAAGTGCAGAAGTGCTTTCAGATCAGGCGAGATGGCGGGAGATCATGAATAATGGCTAATGCGAGACACGCCAGTGTTCTTGCGTCCTATGACGGAAACGTGATAGAGCTGTCGCCGTATATCGAATCATTGTCATATACGGACAATGCATCAGGAACACTGGATGATATAACTATCGTTCTGAATGACAGAGACGGCGGATTTCTGACAGGACACACCTGGCAGCCGGAAAAAGAAAAAGACCTGGACGTTTATATTTACCTGAACAACTGGAACGGAGACGGACAGGTTGAGGTGTATCATTGTGGGAATTTCGTAATTGATGACATCAGCTTTTCCGGATCGCCGCGAACCATGACCATAAAGGGAGTGAGTCAACCGGCATCATCCTCTTTCAAAGATTCCCCTGTATCAAAAACATGGCAGGCTGTGACCGTGAAGCAGATTGCAGAAGGAATCATGGCGAAATATGGATTAACCTCTCTTGTATACAATGCAGAGGAGATCATGATTGAATCCATAGAGCAGGATGAAAAATCCGATTCAGAATTCATGGCGGAGGTTTGCAAGAAGTACGGGCTTTCTCTGAAAGTGTACAAAGTGGGTTTTGTGATATTCCGAGACACGGTATACGAACAGAATCCGTCCTATGCAGTTTATGGAAAACCTGTAGCGGAATCAGCAGCGGAAACGGCAACGGGACCGGCTGCAGATACATCCATAGGAAAAGCAACAGGACCGGCAGCAGAGATAGCGGCGGCAGCAGGATCTACTGATTCTGAAAATGCCGTAGCAGTGACAGACAAGGTGCTGATTCAACCACCAGTAAAAGAAATCGAACCGGGATGGTCCTGGAACTCTACACTGCAGGGGACCTATACAGGTGCAACAATATCCTACACAAACGGCAAAAAAGGCAAATCTCTTACCTGCACTGTAGGAGAACCGACACGGCTTCTGAAGATCAAGCAAAAAGCAGAGAGCATAGCAGAAGCGGAGAAGATCGCAAAAGAGAAGGTAAACGAGGAAAACAAAAAGGCCGTTACAATGTCGATCACGCCAACACTGTTCGATTCGGGATTGTTTGCGAGTTACTGCATCGACATATACAACATGGGGCGCTGTGATGGAAAGTATTTCGTAGATCGGGTTTCTGTTTCGCTTTCCTCCGGTGGACTTAAAGAAACAGTATCACTTCACAAAATATTCGAAAGGCTTTAGGAATGGGAGACGTAATCAGATTCGGAAAAGTATCATCCGTAGATCCTGCAAAGGGAACCGTAAAAGTCACCTATGAAGACAGGTCTGATACATCATCGGATATTCCTTTCTTCGCAGGAAACGGAGAATACAGGATGCCAAAGAAGGAAGATTTTGTAATGGTGATATGCCGGCCGGATGATGCAGAGGGAGTTTGCATGGGGCAGGTATGGAACGCCGCGAATGTTCCCGCCAATACCGGAGCGGATATGTTTTTCAAGGCGCTTGGAGTTGCGGCGTTCTTAAAGTGTGTCGGAGATAGTATCACGATATCGGGATCTTCCATCACGTTATCAGGTGGTGGGAGCATCACGGTACAGGAGATCATAGAAAAACTGCAGCAGTTAGATTCCAGGGTAAGCGCGTTAGGAGGATGATATGTCAAGAGTAGGAAGATTCGGCAGGCTGAGATTCCGGGTGAGTCATTCACAGATTCTGACATTCAAAAACCTGCAGCTGAATCAGAGTATAAAAACTGCAGAACACGATATTATCGATGCAAAACCAAAATTGGAAATTACCGGAAAGAACTTGGATGAAGCGACTATGGATATTGAGCTTTGCTCTTATCTGAATATAAGTCCTAAAAAACAGTTAAAGACCATGCAGAGGATGATGGAATCCGGAGAGACGAATTACCTGATTGTAGGAACAACAAAAGTCATCAAAAGACCATGCATCATCACTTCGATACAGTCATCATGGGAAGATATTCTGGGGCGCGGTCGGGTATCGAAAATAGTGGTCAATGTTACCTTCAGGGAATACTAAGGAGGGGCTATGGATTTCAATCTGAAATTAGGGGAAGAGGTGAAAGATTCCGGGAGGATATACAGGAATCTGAACAACCTGTTTTCTACCAGGAAAGGAACGATCCCAATCAACCGGGATTTCGGGATAGACTGGTCAATCCTTGCAGAACCGATGGATGAGCTTGAAAGTGATTTCATGGCGGAAGCTGTTGCCCAGGTTGCAAAATATGTACCGGAAGTAACGGTAGAAGACATTGAATTCACATATGACCATGCAAACGGAATTGCTGTACCGACTATACATTTTGAGGAGAGTGAGAGCTGATGTCAGATGTATTGAGAGAGATCAAAGATTATCCGGATTTAGACTTCATCGATGGTTACACCATTGATCAGCTTGAATCAGAGCTTATTGCAAAATTCAAGGAAAAGAAAGAGGAGCTGACTGAGGAAACGGTGACATTGGGCGCAGGAGATGAACGGAGACTGATTCTTTCGGCGTGTGCCTACTATTTGTTCCTTGGATATAAATTCGTCGATACAGCGGCAAAGATGGGGACACTGAAGTATTCCGTTGGTGACTTCCTGGAAAATCTTGGGGCGAGAGTAAAGGTAAGCAGGCTTGCGGCAAGGGCTGCAACATCAACTATACGGTATTCCATGGAGGAACCGAGAACATCCGCAACATCTATTCCGGCAGGGTCCAGAGTTACAGCCGGAGATGGAGTATTCTTTGCAACAGACGAATATGCAGAGATTCCAATCGGATCAAGATATGTGGATGTTAAGGCAACATGCACCATCACAGGAACGGAGGGAAATGCTTATGCTGTTGGTGACCTGAAAACAATGGTGGACATTGTGCCGTACATTGATTCGGTATCAAATATCACAGCAGCAGAAAACGGGCGGGACGTAGAAAGTGACGACGATCTCCGCGAGAGAATTTACCTGGCACCGAACGGTTATACGACAGCAGGATCAAAAGGTGCTTATGAGTACATGGTAAGAGAATATGATTCATCTATCGAGGATGTATATATAACATCACCGTCAGAAAGAGAAGTACATATTGCAGTGCTTTTGGAAGATGGTCAACTTCCGGGAACGGAATTCCTTTCAGGGTTGCGGGATTTCATCAGCGAGGATGATCGGAAAATGCTTACTGACGAGATCACCGTATCAGCACCGACAGCGGTTAACTACAATCTGACGATGACATACTATATCAACGAGTCAGACAAGGCGCAGGCTGTACAGATTCAGAACGCAGTATCGCAGGCGGTTACGGACTATATCGAATGGCAGCAGTCCAAGATTGGACGTGATATCAATCCGAATGAACTTAGTAAACGTGTCATGAATGCCGGAGCAAAACGCCTTGTAATCACTGCACCATCATATGCTGTAGTGGCAGCAGGATCCGTAGCAGTAGCGCAGAATGTTTCGGTCACATACGGAGGACTTGAGGATGATTAAATATTCCGAGGGCGAACTGCTGAACGTAATATCATCGCCAATGTCAGAAGATGTGGACATGATATCTCTGTCATATGCACTCCGTTGGGGAGTGGCAAAAATGATAGAATACACAATCCGAACAAGACTGTATGCTGACATTGACAATCAACCGGAATCCACACTTGATTATATGGCCGTAGAGCTGAAAGCACAGTATTACAGTGAAGACCTGAATATTACAAAAAAGCGTGAGATCATAAAGAATGTCATGAACTGGTATATCAAGGCCGGCACGAAAAAAGCCGTTGAAGAACTGGTGAATGTAATCTTTGAATCCGGGGAGGTTGTCGAATGGTTCGATTTCGAAACGGCAGGTCAGGTCCCAGGACAATTTGATATCAATATTGTTGCGGACATTACGATGACGCCGGAACTGTTTCAGGAGTTTTCAAAGATGATCGAGAACAGCAAATCCATATCAAGTCACCTGAGACAGATTGCTGTCACAAGACCGATTATGGTTGATAGATTTACGGGAGTTGCAGCGTTGCATAATATCCGTGACGTAATAATTACAAGAGCAAATCTATAGGAGGGGTTATGGCACAGTATTCTAGGACGGTCCTTACAGATGCAGGAGTTATCCTTGCGAGACGAATTATGGACGATGAAACACTCACCATGGAATTTACCAGGATTCAGACGGGATCCGGTGAATATTCTTCCGGTGAAGATATTGCTTCAAGAACATCGCTGAAAGCACCGAAACAGTCTTTCCCGATCAGCTCACGGAGTGTAACATCTGAACAGGTATTACACCTGAAATATGTGGTATCAAATGTAAATCCGGACTTGTCACCGTTGACTGTGGGATACTATGTTCGGGAATTGGCAATCTATGCACAGGTAAGTGGAGAAGCAGAAATACTTTATGCTATTGCAATAGCAGACGCTGATTCAGCGGACTATCTTCCGGAGTATGACGAGCTTCAGCCTACTACAATCACAATGGATTGGTTTCTCCCTGTAGGTAACGCAGAACAGATCAATGTATATGCAAGTCCTGATGCATATGCTTTGGCGGAAGACCTGGAAGCTCTTGCCCTTGTGGTAGATGACAAACTGGATGCTGACGGAGATTCGGCAGGAAACACAGTCACATTTACTTCTTCTGACGTTCCTGACAGCTCAGTTACAAAAGATACGGGATGGACGACATCAGGAGCATTATCTTCCGGTGAAACACACGAATCATTCATGACAAAGATATCCAGGATGATCAAGAATATCAGATGGATATATAAACTGATAGGGACAACGGATATAAGCAGCATCGGGAACGGGACCATTACAGGTGGTTTGTCTTCGTTAAATGACTCTTTTACGAAGCGGTTCCGAGTGCAGTCTGCCGGCCAAGGGCGTCTTAACACTACCTATTGGCAAGAAAACACATGCAGCTATAACATCATGGATAACATCTGTGTCGTTACTATCGCGGGCCATCTGCTGGCAGTTAACGGATACGATGAAATAATAGTTGGAGAGGGGTTCCCCGCTTCAATGGGCAGATATTTTTGCATCTCCTCCGTCATTACAAATGATAACAAGGAAATTGCTATCTTTTCTGTAAATACTGAGGGAAAGCTAAGCATACATACCAGGGCTCCCATTGCACAGAATACAACCATCAACGGGAGCATCATGTATGTTCTTGGACATAATGTCATTCAGTAAGGTATAAATCGACTATATATTTACATTTTACTGGTCCGCGTACTGTTGATACAGGAAGGTGCACATTCCGTCCAGTGACAAACAGGCCCCCTGGGATGTTGTGCTCTTATATGTTACTTTGATTCGGTAAGTTGAAGCATCTGCTCTTGCACAAGAGACACCTTGAATTGAATTTTTATTGTTAATCCATTCAACAGTAGCGTTCTTTAGACTGTTAACCTCGGTCCAGTTTTCTAACACGACGAAACAGTTGCCTGATCCGTCTTGTATCAAAATGGGGTTGGTGGATACACCTTTGAAGAATATCTGAATTGCTTTGTATCCAGTCGGTATGTCAACATTTGAAAAATGGAAAAACTTCTTCGCGTTAATCTGCAAAGAGTCATTTACGGCCTAATAGTCCATACGAGTGTACCTTTCCAGTAATACAAGATACCGCTTTTGTTAACAATCACTCGCGTCCCACTTGAAAAAGTGAAGTCGCCTTTTAATGGATACGGCGTAAAGCCTATCTGCTTGAGATTATCATCTGTACCCCAATCACGGCCAGCCATACACAAGGGTAAAGAGTCATTTACGATAGCGTGTAGAATCCAAAACCATAGCCGGCTCTACAGTAGCCGGTCACGCCCTGATACACACCGCCGTCTGCGGTTATGTTGTACCAGCATCGTGCGACCTTACCGGCTTCTGTAATGACAAAACCAGGCACGTGCATGG
>OCTW013432051.1_pt1 | contig 21071 bp, 15 predicted proteins | sample 1539671 | NCBI WGS metagenome assembly OCTW01 (sample SAMN02144230, study PRJEB22623) | gut metagenome | biome: sheep rumen | host: Ovis aries | place: New Zealand
AACTTCTTCATCACCGACAGTATGATTACCGAGGAACAGTTGGAGAAGATGAAGGAATCCGGTATCAATATCCTTTTAGAGTAATACAATTTTGTAATATAAGTGGAGGGCATTCTTACCAGAACGCCCTCCACTTATATTTGTATACCCTTCTTTCTACCCACAAAAGGAATAGCATTGCTTCAGTGAATATCGCCAAAACGGATTATTTCAGAGTCCCGCTTTGATCTTTCTATTATCTTTCTATCTTAAACAAACGGTTATGTTTAAAGTCTTTTACTGTTACAGGTATTCTTTTATATAATTCTTGGGCAAGGATTTCCTTTGGTTGATAATTTGTTGCTATAAGCCATTTGGTAATATATATGTAACAGGTATCGTTGTAGAAAAAAACATTTGGATCGACCTTTATGATTGAATCTGGATAAATGCAATTCCCAATAGTTGCCTTATTTAATGCTGTTTCAAAATCATCACATGGATCAAAATTCCAATTTACAAGAGTATCTGATTCTGTAAATTCAATGAACAAGGTATCACTTGTACAGTTCTTAATAAAAAAAGATCTTTTTGAGTCCATTATACATGAGCTAAATATAATCAGTATAATTAATACAAAAACAGATTCCCCAATTTTTATTTTCAGATCAACCGGGGACGGTTCTGAAATGATCCGTTTTATCATCCTCAATAACTTCACTTTCTCCTCCTTTCTTTGTTGATGTAATATTGTTTGTTTTTAGCGATTACTTAATCGTTTGTATACCACTGACAAATATATAGAATAATTTACTTTTCTCAAAGAGAATCACGATTTTTTAGTTCATCATTTGCTATGAATAAGATAACTTCAGTGAATATCGCCAAAACGGATCATTTCAGCTCCGTCCCGCTTTGATCTATTAAATAGGTGGAAGATACCAAAAAAGGTGCACAACTAAATTGCGCACCTTTAATCTATGTTTATAGAGAAAATAATTATTTCTCTACCTTATTATATTCACCCTTGATCTTCTGAACCTTCAGCAGCAGATCCTGATAGTGCAACTGGTTGACAGATCCTCTCTGAGCGCTGTCGGCCTGCTGCTTCACATAGTTCTCTACCTTGTTGAGGTGCTGCAGTACATACAAGAGAGCATCTGATTGTCCGAGACTATTGCTCAGCGTAGCAGTAGTACTGCGCTGTTGCGTATTGGAAGAAGCTGCTGGTCTTGGGTTGATGGCGTCAGCAAGGCGGGCCACATAACTACGCTGCAGTTGACGGCGGTAGTTGTTTAGTTTCTCATTGCTGTTGTTCAACGGCTTCCATACGGTAGCAAATACATCATCGAGATACTCGTTCAGCGGGTATGTGTCCTGCTTGTAGATATTCGTCAGTGTGTAAGAAGATAACTCTTGTGACAAGGCGCTGTTCTGGCGGCTGATAATATCCGACTCAGCATCGAAACCTGTCCTGACGCTGATCTCCTCAGGATAGAGCCACATTGGGGTGTCGAAGATGTTACGGCTGATCCAGTCGATAGCTTCTTTCTGACGTGCCTTAGGTACATAACTGTAAGGAGTCTGTGTGGGCAGACTGTTCTCAAAGCGACCGGCGATATTACGGGTTACATGACCGACATAACGCTGGTACTGCTGGCGAACGGCTGCGTGGAAGTCGTACAGATCTTTGTACTGACCATCTACCACAGGTGCATAGACATTAATCTTATCCATCACACGCTTCAGGTTCTTCATACCATAGTCGCTGGCCTTCATGCTGTTGTCGCTGAGGTCCTCGGTCTGGCTACGTGGGTCCATACCACGACCTTCACCACCGCTATACCACAAACGAGGATTATTCTTCAATACCTGTGTCACCTCTTTACGCAGTTGTTCTTTCTCTTTGAATGGATCAGAGAACTCCGGACGATACTGGTATCCCCACTTGATAGCCCACTTGTCGTAGTCGTTGATACGTGGGAAGAGTCCTTTCTCATTGATGCCGTCCTCTGGCTGTGCTACGTAGTTGAAGCGGGCGTAGTCCATGATAGAGGCGGTATGTCCGTTTTTCTCTACCCAAGCCTTGTCGCGCAGTTTCTCTACCGGTGTAGCGAAGCTGGCACCCATGTTGTGGCGCAATCCTAAGGTGTGACCCACCTCATGAGAAGAGACGAAGCGGATAAGTTGTCCCATGAGCTTATCGTCGATCTTACCATCTTTAAGACGCTTGTCTAATGGACCGCACTGGACGGTGTACCATTTCTTCAGAAGGTTCATCACGTTGTGGAACCAGCAGATATGACTCTCGATAATCTCACCGCTACGTGGGTCGATGATATGGGGTCCGTAGGCATTCTCTGTCTCTGAAGGCAGATAACGGAGGAAGCAATAGCGGGCATCATCAGGACTGATACTGCCGTCGGCAGGACATTCCTTCGCTACGATGGCATTCTTGAAACCGGCAGCCTCGAAAGCTGTATTCCAGTCATTGATACCCTGCATCAGGTAGGGCACCCATTTCTTCGGGGTGGCGGGATCGATATAATAAACAATCTGCTTCTTGGGCTCAACTAACTTACCAGCCTTGTATGCCTTGGGATCTTTCGGCTCTAAGCGATAGCGAGAGATAATAGCGGTGCGCTCAGAAGGAGCAGAATCGGAGAACTTCGTGATGTTCTTCACGAAATAACCTACACGCTCATCCTGCAGACGGGGCTGCATGGGTGTCTCAGGCAGTAAGACGATACTGGTGTTGATGGTGAAGGTCATGAAGTTACCCTGGGTAGGAGCGGGAGCTGGAGCGGCATCCGGACGGGCAGACCTGGCACCCTCGGTATAGGTTCTCAAAGTACTTACCTCTATATTAATAGGGAAGGTCTTGATGGTGTCGATGAAGGTACGGTCGGACTGCAGTCCACCAACGCCCTGTACACCTCTCAGTCCGCAAACCATGTTATCCTGCATGAACAGGTTGGTAACATCGATGAGGCGTGCTCCGGTAACAGAGTCTTTGCCTATCACGTCAAACTTCGCGATGATTGGGTTGTTGGTAGAACGGTCAAGGACGGTAGCGATGTCATTACCGTCGGCAGCCACCTTACTCTTGGTATAGGCACGCAGGAAGAGGGTCTTGTCGTCGTACTTCTCGAAATAGATGGCGTGATCGGAGATCTCTTCGCCCGGGAACTTGTCGAAGTTCTGCGGAACAGACACATAACGGCTGACAGCGAGGAACATACGGTCGAGCATATCATCAGAAATCTCGAAGTACCATTTCTTCTCGATATGACGCACATTGAACACACCTTTCTCATAAGAGCCGCCTTTCTTCAGGAGGGTCTCGTACTCATTGGGTTTCTTTGCAGCAGGTCCTTTTCCTTGCTGACCATCAGCCTGCGGATCTTTCTTTACCTCAGCAGAATCTTTAGGCATGTGAGGCCGTCTGGGTCTTTGGGGCTCCTGAAAGAGATTGGATTGTTTGGAAGACTTTGTCAACGACGTAGTCGCAAATAGATTTCCTTGCCAACAGAACATAGCCAGGAAAGCTAACGTAAGAAGTTTCTTCATATAAAAATACTATAATTTAGGTTATTACGTAATATATTAATAAGACGGGCGAAGTAAAAGAATGGTTTACAACGCGTGTGTCTTTTTTACATTTTTTACAGCTTTACCTTATATAATAACAACTATTGTCTGATGACCTTGTTCATCTTCAGGGCAATCACTTGAATATCACCAGTCGGGCGCAGTTGATGTAGGGTGATGCGCCGTCCCCGTTGTGTTACCCGGATGGCTTTCTTGTCTGCTACCTGATAGGCATTGACCACTTGATACCCTTTATCCGTTGGGGGTAGGGTGAGGGAAGTTCCCTTAAACCCGTCTAAGAGGTATACATAGATGACATCGTCTTTATAACAGAAGCCATACTGATTCTCTTTGGGTTGCCACGGACCGCCCTGTGTGGCATAGATCGCCTCTTGGTTTTCTCTCACCCAATCACCGAATTGCGTGAGTCTTTGCTCCATGACCTTGGGGACATTCCCATGACGGTCTGGACCCACATTGATATGAAGGATCATGTTACGTATCAGACAGTCGGCAAAGATACGTTTGATACGTTGAACGAAGAGCACCTTCTCTGGATGATCGTCTTCGTGGGAGAAGCCCCAGAAAGAACTGATAGACATACATTTCTCCACCAATCCACTGCGAATCTCCCCTTTCACATCGTGCGCCCCCTCATCACAGGTATAGTCGCCTACCCATCCGCTGCGGGGATTCATCAGGATGTCGGGCTGCAGTTGACGGCACATACCGATGAGTCCTAAAGGTCTTCCTGTAGATGTCTCTTTCACTTGAAAGAGGGGATTCACAGGCCATGGGTTATCTGTTGTGAGATATTTATACGACTCCCACACACGTGCTCCCTCACGGTCGGATGGTTTTTGTGCGATCCATCCGCCATCCCAGAAGAGAATGTCTATCTTTCCATAGTTGGAGAGCAGCTCCTTGGTCTGACAGTAAAGTTCCTCTTTCATCTGTCGGGCATTCTCCTTGTGCCATGCTGCCGTGGTATAACCGAAGGAGTTTTTCTTGCAGTCGGTGCCTGTCACATCATAGTAACCGGGGAATCGCCAGTTGATAAGGGTTTTGTATAATCCTACACGCAAGCCGTCCTCATGACAGGCATTCACAAAGTCCCGTACGAAATCACGGTTATGTGTCTGCTTACTGGTGAACGCATTCATATAATGACTCTCGAAGAGGGCGTAGCCATCATGGTGCATGGTCGTCAGGGTAGCATAGCGGGCACCCATCTTCTTGGCCAAGGCAGTCCATTTACGTGCATCAAAATCCTTGGCATCGAAATACTCGTTGCCCGATTCTGGGTAAGCCAACTTACGATAGTCTTCAGGTAAGATGCCTTTATTCTGCTGATACCACTCACCTTGTGCCGGACCGGCGTAGAGTCCCCAGTGGATGAAGAGTCCGAGTTTCGCGTCACGCAACCACTGTATCTTGTCATCGGATTGCATGGGAACACCGAAGTCGGTCACCACCTCTCGCTTCTTCAAAGGCACGAACCCTTTATATACCGGTGCTTTATAATCACCGATACGTTCCACGACGATCTCGTCGATCCATGCTCGGGAAGAACCGTTGAAGACCACTTCCAACCTACCGCCCTTTCTTTGTCCGGCATCCGTGCTAAACACCTGTTCTACCTTTGTCCATGCGGCTAAGGCAGAGGAGATACTGAACTCATGACCGTACAGTTCTGTACCCTGCAAGGTAACGTGTGTATCTCCAGCTGCTGTCTTGAGGTAGGCGGTCAACTTATAGGTTGTCTGTGCCTGTGGGTTCATACGGATGGTCACCATGGAGTGGGGATCCAGTTGAAGGGCCATGCCCTTCTGGCCTCCTTCCACTACCATGGCATTACCGGTAGAGACACTCCATCCCTGGTTATGGTCATCGAAGTCGAGCACGAAGTGTTGGGCCTGTACAGACAACCCTGATAATACCGTTAGGAGTGTGCAGAATAGTTTTTTCATCTTTTTAGTGGATTGCTATGGATGGTGTCCATTGTCCCTTGGGGGAGATCTCTTGTTGCAGCACCTTACCGTCTTTCCATTCAGCGGTGACGATGGTCTTGTTGGGTGCGTGCAACTTAAACTTCACGTTCCAATGCTTGGGCCATGCGGGGAAGAGATAGAGGGTGTTATCCACATCCTGCATCAACATCTCTTGAAGGGCGATATTACCCACACCACCCCAGTTGTGATCGGGTCCCCAGTCGCCTGTACCCCAGAATGTGGGGAAGCGGGTGGTCTTAGAGTTACAGAGTTTCATCATGACGTACTTCTCTGCCTCTTCTGTCATTCCTAAGTCAGCGGTATAGATCGCATCGGGATGCCACGTGGTGTTCGCATTGGCATGTTGCGACTGTTTGTCTGCTCCGTAGCGGAAGGTGTTACGTGCCATCTCTAATTGTGGGCGTCCTACGCCAAACATACGGTATGGGAATACGGGATAGAGCTGTGGTATCTCGTTGTTGATGGCACCGCCCACCCACGACTTTGCCGGAGAGATGGTCTGGTGTCCGTTCTTCTCTCTGTACGACAGTTCGGGTATTCTTTTCAGTACCTCTTTCCAGTAAGCCTGCTGGGCCTGACTGCCTAACTTCAGTTTCAGCAGTTGCTCCAATACCGTCTGCATACCGGCAATGGTGTTCACGGCATTCACCGTATATTTGTAGGTCTCCAGACAAGATCCGGGATAGATGATCAGTTTGCCGTTATCATCAAGTGGTTTTCCATTCAGGCGCATCGACCAGTATTGGAAGTGATTATCATGGAAGCGGATGCTGGAGTCGATGAATGGCAGGTACGGCAGGATGTCACCGCCACCATATTCATAATAGTCGAGCATCATCTTCGAGAACTCCAACTCTCCGTCATAGTGGTCGCCTACCCATTGGTTGGTGATCCATCCGAAGTCAACCACCGGAACGGTATCGCCCTTTTGATTGATGAGGTTACGGGTGCTGGCAGCGATGCTACGTGGCTGGATGGGCAGGGAGGTCTCTCCCCACAGACGTTGGTAGGTATGTCCTGCGGGTAGTCCGTTGTTATTCAACTGTTCTGTAAATGAAGCCCCGTCATGTCCCCAGTAAACGCGTGTCCTGAGTTCGGCGTTTCCTAATGCCAACCGGTAGAAATCAAACTGCGACTTCATCATGTCGAAGTCACCGGCCTTGATCATCGGCCAGTATACCAGTCGTTGGTTCTGTGCGGTGAAACTGCCGCCGCCCCACATACGGAAATCCGGACTGCAGTCTTTGTAGTTAGGCTTGAAATAGCCGGGATCGTAGGTGAACAGACTGCCGTTGAACTTTGTCGGCCACTCGCCATAGGCATTACATGCCAACTGATAGCGGAAGAGGTTATAGTTACGGCCGATGATCCAACCATCAGTACCTGGCCGGTCGCTGTCGATGAGGATATAACTGCGATCCCAGAACTGTTGCCACCAGGCACAGTTCTTCTTCCAAAGGTCTGTTGATGAGGTGCTATTGCGCTCGTAAGAGGCCAAAAGACTCTTCAGGCTCTCGGCCTTTCCGTCTTTGACTGTTCCTAAGATAATCTGTATATCCTGTGACTTGATTTTCTTCTTGCTTTTATAGTTCCACGAACGACAATCGGTAAAAGCATACGAACCGTCTTTCGTACCTGTGTATTTCATGTTGTTGAGAAGGATCTTTCCACCGAAGACCAGTCCTTTGATGGGATCCCACAACTGATCGAGCACCGGTCCTAAGTGTTGGTGGATGGCCTCGCGCTCGGTGATCAGTTCATCGCTTCTGTTTGCATGATACCATATAAAAGAGGTGTTACCCGGTTCGAAGGTATCCGGACGGGTATATACGGGAATCTTATCGGGTGTGGTATTGCTGTATCCGAAACACTGATGACGCTCCTTCGTGGTCAGCGAGCGGTCGTCGGTACGCCACGACTCGAACGATACCGATGCCTGATAGCCTTTGCTGCTGTTGGTCTCAATATGTACTACGGGGCGGAATACCTCCACCCACAGGTGTACTTTCAGGTCAGTACCCTCGATATAGATACTTCCGTCGTTGAGATTCAGTTTCTGCTGGAAGTGCGTATCGAAGGGTTTCCCTTCGAAATGGATACGTACACGCCCCAACTTGAGCATGGTGTTGTTCTCATCGAACGTACCGCTCTTACTGAGGTATAGCATCAGGTCGCCATTCTCTACCCATACATTGCATCCTACATCGCCACCTCCTAAGGGCATGCTACCCTTGGAGTTCTCACTCTGACTGTCCCACACGATGTTGTAGGCCGACATGTCGATAGCCTTGGCTGATAACACAGAAAGACAAAGTATCAAACCCGTAAACAATATTTTCCGTATCATAATAGATTGTTTTAATAGCGTAATTTGTGCCAAAGGTAATAAAATAATATGAAGACACAAAAACAATCAGAATTTATTTTACAGAAGCTATGGCTAATGGTAAAACAAAAAGGACACCCTGGGATAGAACCTGGGTGTCCATATGATAAATATATTCCTTGTTGGTAGGTTTTGTAGGTTTGTCTAAGTCACTCAGCTGTGTTAAACACACAGGGCAGTGTAAGCAACTGGTACATCAGTGTGCGTGCCATGCGCTGCTGTCCCTTATCATTGGGATGCAGCAAGTCTGTCTTACTGTCCTTAAAGTATTGTCCATGCTCACCGATCAGTGGGAACAGTCCGCAAGAGGCATTCCAGTCGATCACAGGCACAGCCCATATATTGGCGGCTTCTTTCACCGCGTTGATATATTCATCGATATACAGTCCACATCTGTTGGTATATGACTCATCGCACTGCCAGTTTTTATCGTTGGCATGGAAATCGCTGCGGTGGATAGGCGTGAGCAGCACGATCTGTTTGTCGGGGAACATCCGCTTGAGGGAGTCGAGGGCGATATTGATACGTCCCCGATACGTTTCGTTCGTCTTAGCGGGGGTGCGCTGACGGCGTGCTACCATCTGTTTGGCCTGTCCTCCGTGACCATATTCCACCATCGTTTCGCGCTCATCCCACCACTCTCCCAGTGGAATGCCACGATTATAGTCGTTCGTACCCATGAAGATCAGGATGGCATCGAAGTCATTGCCGTGTTCATCCTTCAGTTTATTGGCTTGACGGGGGATATCATCCCACTGTCTGCCACTCACACCATATACATAAGGTGTGATCTGTAGCCAGTCTTGCAGCCACGACCAGTATTTCTTTTTTGCCCCTTTGTTGTTGGGATCTGTGATGGAGTCGCCCAGATAAGCCACCCGCTTGCCTTGCCACGGATGCTGAAAGAGTGCTTGAGAATGTGCCTGCATGCAAACGAACAGGCATACGATAACTGACAGAATGTTTTTCTTGCTCATGGTTTATTGCAGTTTGTTTGTGCAAAGATACTAAAATTCTGAGTAAACGAGAAGAAAAGAAACTTGTTTATTTTCTCGAGTGTGAAGAATTTATCCATTTAGCGAGTGAAAAGCCAAATTTATTTGAGCTTTTTCGAGCGTGAGTATCTATATCTTTGCCCGTGAAAATCCTCTAATTGTGTAACTTACCTTAATAGAAGCAGTATGATTAATCATTTGTATAATCCCGCGCAATCTATAGGGAAACTCATGCGAATTGTCTCGTGTGAGAACAGATGGTGTATGCGTTATCGACTTCTGTTTATCCTATTATATATATGTTATGTGTCGGCTATTCAAGCTGGTAATATTAAGTTCCCGTATTCCATCTTGGGAGGAGAACTGAGTAATTCGGCTGCCACCAGCATAGAGGATATCCGTGAGGTCATGCCCCAGATGAAGGCGATCTGGAGTTCAGACGGTATACCCCAAGCGTGTATGGCGACGACAAGGTTATGCAGTATTATTATGGTTCGGGGCGATACCAGCAGCAAGTGGATCTCTTTGCTACGTGATAAGTTTAAGGATAACGAACTCATGCAAATCCTTATTACGGTGCTGCTGGTATAACAAATAATCCTCAAATCTGTGTTACGACCCTCTGTAAACAAATGATTTGGGGACTCTTTGACGTGCCCACCAATGTACATCTTGTCAGCCTTTTGTAGACAATGATCCTCTGTTGGCGTTTCAAAAAAACGTTATTTTCTGATTAACATTTCCACATTACCGATGAAAATACGAACTACTTCAGATTAACATCGAAAGACAGCTCATAACCAACCGCTTCATTAGATGAATTATACGTCACAACGACATCACGGTCTTTTAATTCAGCCTTGAACTTTTTCCAGTTCTTTTTCTTTTGGATCGTTGTAAGTTTGGCGCCCATCGTTTTAAACTCTGCTTGCAATTGTGAATACACTCGTAGATATTTCTCACCTTGATTACTTGTCAACGGCTCGCTACCATGGAAACTAAATGATGAAATCTCGTCAGTTACAAAAAAAGAACTGAATCGTTTAATCGGAATGCCAAACATAGAATAGCCTTTCTCAGTGCTTGAGATTCTGATAGAGGATGATTCTATCTTCCATTTATTCGTTCTCAAAACTTTGAGTATCTCCTCCTGATTCTTGGACTTAATAAAACCGAAGGGAAGGGTGAGCAGTTCCTCCATGGTAAATTCCTTTGGGAAGATGGTCTTGTTAATAGGATTGGGATCCTTAAAGATTGTTATGTCCAAGGAGTAATAATTGTCTGATACACAACGAAGATCAAGATTTATTTCCTTATCCTTATAATATGCCAGCATACCGCTACCTTTGCTCTCAAAACGAATAAGGGCCCCCATCTTCTTGATATCCTCTTGAATGAGCTCAACAGCCTTCCGCATCTGCTCACGAGAATACTTGTCTCCCAAATATCCGGCTCTGTACCGGGTTAGATTCCCGTTCTCGTCAAAATTAGCAGCACAATTATCAATAATTATATCATTAATGTGAGATTCCATGTCATGTAAATAATAGTAGTAGCTATCATCTAATTTGTCGGGCTGGCTGTATCCGTTTGCCTTCAATTGCGAATGAAGGTCCTGGATACTAATAGATTCCCATGTTCCATTTACGCAACAGAACGGCTTCTCAATGATATCCTTCGTAGAAATGTATTTTACTACCCTTTTCTTTGGCGCGGGCGCAGGCTTGTTGGTCGATGTATTCTTTGCTTGTGTATTGTTCCTTGCTGGCGGATTACTCTTGCTTGTTGCAGAGGATGAAGGCATGGTTCCCTTTTCTTGAGGCTTCAATCCTAACAAATTAATGAATAAGTCAGCATACTGCTCCATTTTATTTTTAGTATCCATGGACATATTCCATACGATAACCTCATCTCTTTTTAGCTTAGTAAGGATAGCTTTGGTTGAGATATAAATACAATATTCTGATTCTTTAAATTGAGTATCATCTACTGGTGCTTTCACATCAGATCGTAAGGAAAGAAAAAAACCGAGATCACCTATTCTATTATAATCATAATATTGGAGTTTCTTTACAGGACCATTATCATATGTAAAATTAATTTCTTTCTTTGATGTATTAATAGAAAAGGTGATTTTTATATTGGGGTTACCATCTTCTGTCAGGTAGAACGTACTTACTTCCGAAATCTTTTTTTGTGCAAAAGAATCCATAAAACTTAATGAGCCAATCACTAAAATGGCAAAAAGATATGTTAATGTGTGATTATTTTTCATCATTGATATATTTTGAAATAATGGAACATTCTTTTCTGCCGCGACATTACCCGCCTGTCCCCACCAATGTTATCTGCGCACTTTCAGTGCTATATAGATCAACATCTATATCCTTACCACCACTTCTTGGCAAACAGGATGAATTGTTGCCAGTCGTAAGGTAATACGGCATGACGGCCTGTGCGGATATGATAGGCGATATTCCCTTCCGTAGACGGTACGTCGATGGCGGGCATCGTTTGTATGGCTAATCCTTTCTTGCCATAGAGCTCATAGGCCGGACTGGCATAGAAGCCACCAAGGAACTCTCCGTGTGGATCGGCCCAGTTGTCTTCGCTCGCACTGGCGATATAGATGGGGCGTGGGGCTACCAATGCCACAACACTGTGCTGATCGAATGGCATCTGGTTCTCACGGGTGGCAAACTGCAGGTAGTTGCCGCAGAACCAATAGGGGAAATTATAGTTGACACATTCGAGGGTCTCACCGATCTGTCGTCTTGACAGGGCTGCTCCACAACAACCGCTGTTGATAGGGATGGTGATGGCGAAACGCTCGTCGGATGCTCCTGCCCATAGGGCAGCCTTGCCTAAGCGGGAGTGCCCTAATACCGCTACCTGCTTGGCATTGAAACGTTTGTCTTTCTCCAGGATGTCGAGGATCCTGCTGGCTGTCCACGACCATGCTGCTACTGTTCCCCATTCGTTAGGCATCGGGTACGTCTGTCCCTTCTTATAATAATAAGGATGGATGCCCGTCTCAAAGAGATACTTCTTATCGGGTGTCACCGCGGTATATCGGAAGGTGACGAGGGCGATACCTGCTTTCATGTTCTCTGCGATCTGCCAGTCTTCGGGTTTGTCACCGAAGATCATGAAGAGGAAGGCAGGCACGGGTTTACTGCTGTTGGGGATATACAGTTGTACGGCTATTTCGGGGGCGTCACTCTGCTGTGCCAGTCGCATATATACCGTCTGGTGGATAGCTGTGCCATTGAGAATGGTCTCCGTTTCCCCCATCCTGTAGGGTAACATCCCTTTAATCTTGGGAGCACGACCATACATATAGTCGGTCACCATCGTCAACAGTTCCGGTCTGCGTTTCTTCTCCCATTGCTTGGCGGTAGTCACCTTCTCCCCGTCGATACATGTCAGTATATCCGGCAGGGTATAAGAAGGGATCTTGCTCTCATCATAATTGGCTGTCTTGATAAAGTCTTTCTTTCCTACAGTCCCGTTTTGGGCCGAGGCGGAAGAGATGATAAACGCCAATAATGACAACAGCAAGATCCTCATAAAAACTCTAAATGATCAATCAATTTTTCACAAAGAGTCACAGAGAAGAATCTCCAATAAAAAAGACTCTGTATCTCCGATACTCTGTGTTTGAATTTTCACTAAACCCTAAACTATTTACTCATGAACATAGAGTTCCCAACCGAGATAACTCTCGATAGCCTCCTGTACGATCTCTGCCACGTCGGCACGTACCAGGGCTACGTGATGCTCGAAGCCGTTCTTGCAGATATACTTCATCAGCTTCTGCAGGTTGTCCACCTCTGTCACGACGATACAACCGTCCATGCCATACGGATCGTTGGTCATCTTACCCTCACCGAGGTATGCCTTGATGGTGCCACGAGGATCATCGGTAGAGATACGGAAGAAGGTGAACGGACCCTCGCTAACCTTTGCATAGACAGCTCCGAAGGTTCTTACCTTACCCAGCGTGCGACCGAGAACGCCCAACGGACCGAGTTTGATATCGTCGTTGCCAACGAACTTACGTGGGAAGTTACCGCAATGGGTACATACGCACTTGTTACGCTGCTCGGCGAAGTTGTTGTTCCAGTCAGCCAGAGCAGCAGGCTCGTTGGATGCCAATGTCAGTGCCAACATAGAAACGGCACCGGCGATATCTGTCTCACAGGCTGCAGGGATATTCTTGTCAGACAACATACTCATGGTGATGCAGGGAGCACAACCGTAGTTGATCTCCAGAGAATCCCAGCACTGGATAGCAACAGCATCCACCTGGTTTACCTCTACCCACTGCTCAACAGCCAGTCCGAACTTAGCCTGTGTCTTCAGTTTGTCACGGTAGTTATCTGGGATATGTGCATACCCCTCGATCTTCTCCATGTGTGCCAGCAGGGCGGGATCGTTATCCTCGATCTTCTGTGCGGCGAAGAGTACCTCAGAGAGGTCGGCAGGTACCACGGTGATGCCAGAAGCCTGCAACAGTTTCTCTGATGCACGACAGGTGTTGAAGCCCAGTGGACGGGTTCCGATCTGTCCGATACGAGCATGCTTCAGTCCGTTTACTACGCGGCATACGGCAGCAAACTTATTCAGATCTTTCTTCAGCAGTGGATCATAGATAGAGTAGGTATGCAGGGTAGTATCTGTGAAAGGAATGCCATACTGGTAGAGGTTGTTGCAGACAGAGATCTTTCCACAGAACGCATCACGACGACTGTCAAGGTCTACCTTGTCGTTCTCATCATCACAAGCCTGTACGAGTACAGGTACATGCAGGTCGGCTACGCTGATGGCGTTGATGATACCGATCTCAAAACCGAAGTTGGGCAGAGAGACGATGATACCGTCGATCTCATCACGGTGCTTGCGGAAGAGTTCAGCACATTTCAAACCGTCTTCACGGGTCTCGATAGAGGAACTGCCTGTTGGTGTGGCATCTTCAGGAAGGATCACATACTCGTATCCTTCTTCTTCGATAGACTTAAGTAATTGCTTGCGCACATCTTTAGCCAACTCAGAGTTGAAATATGCGCGGGTGCCGATAATAACACCGAAACATGTTTTCTTGTTTCTCATCTTCTATAATGTTTTGTAGTTATTTGATCAGTTGTTGTACAGCCTGATGCCAACCGGCAATCAGCTGTTCCATCTCTTGTTCGTTATCGGGATTAGGCTGACGGGTCCATCTGCTCTTACGCAGGGCTGCCACCTCATCAAAGGATGACCATACGCCGCGTGACAGTCCGTTCATCACCACAGCACCCATGGCGGATGCCTCTTCTACGTCTGAGCAGTTGATAGGCACGCGCAGACAGTCGGCTTGGAACTGCATCAGTGTCTGGTTCTTTGTGGGACCACCGTCCACACGAATCTCTTTCAGGGCGATGTCTGCCTGTTGTGTCATGGCCTTTACCAGATCGTTTACCTGATAGGCGATCGACTCTAAAGCGGCGCGCAGGAAATGAGAACGGGTGGTTGCTAAGGTCATGCCGAAGACAGCGGCTTTCACCTGGTCGTTCCACCAGGGAGCACCCAGTCCGGCAAAGGCAGGAACGAAATATACGCCTCCATTATCTTTCACTTCATTGGCAGCAGCCTCCACCTCGTTGGGTGATTCGATCATCTTGAGCTGTTGCTCCAACCATTTCAGGGTAGCACCTGTACTGTGGATATTTCCCTCAAAAGCGTAGAAGGTCTTGCCTAATGCCGAGAAGCCGATGGAGGTTACCAAGCCTTGTGGGGCAGCAGCAAACTGTTCACCGATATTCACCATCACAGAGGAGCCAGTGCCGTAGGTAGCTTTACCTAAACCTTCCTCGAAACACATCTGTCCGGCTAATGCACCGTGGGAGTCGCCCAGCACACCGGCGATCAGGATAGGCTCCTTGAAGAGTCCTTCAAAGGTGGTCTCCCCGAAGGTACTGTCGCAAGCCCTGATCTCGGGCATCATCGTGCGGGGGATGGTAAACAACTTCAGCAGGTCATCATCCCAATCTAAGGTGTGTATATTCATGAGCATGGTGCGTGAGGCGTTGGTGCAGTCGGTGGCATGCACCCGACCATCCGTCAGCTTCCATATCAGCCAGGCATCGATGGTTCCCATCAACAGGTCACCCTTCTCTGCTTTCTCTCTGGCACCCGCAACATGGTCGAGAATCCATTTGGCGCCACTGGCAGAGAAATAAGGGTCGATGAGCAATCCGGATTTCTCCTGCACCATCTTACCATAGCCAGCCTCTTTCAGTTGGTTACAGATCTCCGCACCGCGCATGCACTGCCATACCACGGCGTTGCATACGGGTTTGCCGGTGGTCTTATCCCACACGACGACGGTCTCACGCTGGTTGGTGATCGCCAAGGAGTAGTTGTTCTCCTGCAGGTTCTCGTCTTTCAGCAGTTCTTTCACCACCCATAGGGTATTGTTGTATATCTCTTCCGCATCGTGCTCCACCCATCCGGCTTTGGGATAATACTGCTGGTGCGCTTTGTTGACACGACGGAGCATCTCACACTGTTCATTGAACAGCATGGCTTTTGTGGCCGAGGTGCTCTGGTCGATGGCGATGATGTAATTCTTCATGGTTAGTAATCGCTATGAATAATCAGTCTTTTATTTCTTCAGGAAGTCGATGGCAGCCTTGACGATGCCCTCTGCATCCATGCCGTAATGGTGGAAGATCTCCTTGTTCGTTCCATGGACGACATTCTCATCAGGGATACCGATGATCCTCACGGGCACGGGGTTCTCAGAGAGTGTCTCGGTTACCATGGCACCCAAACCGCCGAACATACTGTGTTCCTCAACAGTGATGATACGCTTGGTGTCACGGGCAGCCTTCAGGACAGCCTCTTTGTCGAAAGGCTTGATCCATGAGAGATCCAGCACACGGGCACTGATGCCTTGCTCTTTGAGTTGTTTACCTGCCTCGTAGGCATGATAAACAGTCTCACCGGCTCCGATAATCGTCAGGTCTGAACCATCCAACAGCATATTGGCCTTACCAAGTTGGAAATCGAAGTTGTCATCCTCGTAAACATCGGGAACGGCAGCGCGTCCCACTCTCACATAACAGGGTTCGGGGAAGTCAACGAGGAACTCCACCAACTTACGTGTCTGACGGGCGTCGCAGGGCAGACAGATGTTCATGCCGGGGAAGGTGCGCAGCACAGCAATGTCGTGCAGACTGTGGTGGGTAGCACCTAAGGCGCCATAGGCCACACCACCGCTCACACCAAGGATCTTCACGGGGTTACGGCTGTAGGCCACATCTACCTTTACCTGTTCGAGCGAACGGGCCACGTAGAAACAAGCAGGTCCACAAACAAACACTTTCTTTCCGCTGTGTGCCAGACCGGCAGAGATGCCGACAGCATCCTGTTCGGCAATGCCCACCTCCACAAACTGCTGTGGCAGTTCTTTGGCATAGTCACCCAGTGTTACGGAACCACGGGCATCGGTAGTAACGGCTATAATATCTTTATCCTTCTTGGCTAACTCAAGTAAGGTATCAGTAAAACTTTTTCTGCAGGCAATCATATCACTTGTCTTTATCTTATTCAACAATCATTTATTATCAGAGGGCGGCACGCGCGGCAGCGATACGTACCTCTATGTCTTTTATAGCCTGGGCATATTGCTCCTCGTTGGGCATGCCGTGATGCCACTTGGCCTCGTTCTCCATATAACTGACACCTAATCCCTTGGTGGTCTGTGAGATCAGCAGATGAGGCTTGCCATTGGTATAGTCGATGCTACGGAAGGTGCTGATGATGCTCTCCATGTCGTTACCGTTCATCTCTTTCACATCCCATCCGAAAGCGCTCCAGCGCTCACAGATACTGTCGATAGCCATTACATCCTCTGTGTTGCCACTGATCTGCAGATGGTTACGGTCGATCACTGCCACCAGGTTATCCAGATGATACTGGTTGGCAGCCATGGCAGCCTCATAGATAGAGCCTTCGCCCTGCTCGCCATCACCCATCATGACGTAGGTCTTCCAGTCCTTCTTGTCCATCTTGGCAGCCAGGGCCATACCTACACCGATAGACAGACCGTGACCCAGTGCACCGGAGTTCACCTCGATGCCCGGCACCTCTATCGTGGGGTGACCAGCCAGGGGAGAACCGAAATGACCGAGGGTGTCTACCAACTCCTTGGCAACGAATCCCTTGGCTTCCAATACCGCATAGAGGGCCTCTACACAGTGACCCTTGCTCAGTACAAAACGGTCTCTATTCTCGTTTTTGGGATCTTCGGGGAATACTTGCATAATATCGAAATACAATGCCGTGATCACATTCAGGCAAGAAAGGTCGCCACCGATATGCCCGGCTTTAGCATTGTAAACAATCTCCATCAACCGCTTACGGTTGAGTTCAGATTGCAGCGTAAGTTCTTGAATATTCATAGAATTGTCGTTTATCATTATATTTTTGCAAAGAAAACAAAAATATGCCGAAAAAACGAAAGAAATAGAAAGAAACTGTTTACTTCTTAGTTTTATTTAACACAAAGAGGGGCTGACGTGTCATCAGCCCCTCTTCACATTCATTTTTTATCTGTTAGAAGTTCATACCGACGTTGATCATCAGTGCACCATTGGTGGCGGTGTCAAACGAGTCGTCGCTGATATTGGCCAGTCCGAGGTCGTAGGTAAGGTCGGCATAGAACATATCGAAGCCTACACCACAACCGATACGGATACCGGCATCGCCACGTCTGAAGAGGTTATTACTGAAACTGCTGGTGGCGACACGGTCACCGAAGTTCTTCACTTTTCCACCAATACCGATGGCTCCATAGACGCCCAAGAACGGCTGAACGTTAAAATCGGGATCCACTTCGTAAATATATTTCACTACGAGAGGTACCTCCAGGTAGTTCAAGTCGTACGTCATCTTCGCACCACCCAGTTTGGTGTTACCACCCTTCTCTGTATAATACAATCCGGTCTCTAAGTAGAGTGGCGCACGATAGGCGATATTGAAGCCGGCTGCCATACCGATGTTGATACCGGTCTGAAGACCAGAGTCAAGATAGTCGTCATCGGAATGTACGGAGGTAAATGCCGGACCAATACGCAGTCCGAAGAAATTCTCACGATATCCATAACGCTGTTGCACTCTTGAGTGTGATGTAGGATAACGTCCAATACGATACTGTGCTTCTGTCGGCAGGATGGCGAAAAGGCTAAGAACTGCCATAATGATCATTTTTTTCATATCTCTGCAATATTTAGATTCACGTTGCAAAGAAAATAAAATTATTTGAATTATGAAAGGAACAATCCCTAAAAAAGAGGGGGAAATCCCTAAATAGTTCATAGTTTATAGTGCATAGTTCATAGTTAATCTATGTTTCTTATCTCGCCGAAGAAACGTTTGTCCGGCATAAAATTGAATGAAATCTTTTGCATTGCCCTCGCTTATGCGTATCTTTGCATCAAAAAAAGATATGGATACTAAAGAATTTGATTGGGCAGAGGATATTGAGGGTGCTGTGACCGTTTGCGACACGGAGGGTATTGTCATCTATATGAACAAGCGTTCACGCGAGACTTTTAACAAGGCCGGTAAGACGATGGTAGGCAAGAGTATGATCCCTTGCCATAACGAGCGCTCACAGGCAATCATCCGTGATATGCTCGAGAATAATCATCCCCATTGCTATACCATCTCAAAGAAAGGTCAGCGAAAACTCATCTTCCAGACACCGTGGCGCCAGGATGGTGAGGTAAAGGGACTCGTGGAGTTCTCTTTCGTCATTCCTGACGAGATGCCCCATTACGACAGGGGTTAATCCTACTTAAACTGGAAATCCTGCAGGGTGCAGAGGCTCTTCTCTTTTGTTTCGGAAGAGAAGACGAAGAAGAGGGCGTGCTTACCCGTGAGTTTAGATAGGGCGGGTAGCATAGCGGTCATCTCTGTAGTGGTTTGTGGCATGTCGGCCTTCAGTTGGATGCTGCCGAGCACGATGCCTCCTTGCGATGTCCATGGTCGGTCGGCAAGGATGGTGATAGTGCCCTCAATGCCGGCAGGGATGAGGCGCAACAGCAGTTGTATATCATCATGCCCCTGCGTCTTCGTAAAGTTAAAGTATTTATAGCCCACGATCGAGCCGTTGGTATTGTTCACCACATAGTTGGTGTTGTTACGCAGGTCGTAGGGAGCCTGCATGTTATCGTCAGTGCCATACGATGTCTCTACGTACGAACCGTAGAAGACATTGTCGGGCCAGTGGTGCTCCGCCTCCTTTGGTCCGGTGTACCAACAGGCGATGCCTGCCGAGTGGCGTTCCAGTGGGTCAAGGCCTTCGAGAGAGAATCCTTCTGAGTTGTATTCGCCTTCACGGATAATGACCTTCCCGCCAGGACCTTCTTCTACCGTCACTTCGATGGGAGCCACCATAGCCTGACGCGCATACTCATTGAGACCCGTCTGCCGATGGTAGAACACATACCACCGTCCGTTGATCTCGCAGATGCTGCCATGGGTGTTGCCACTGGCATTGGCCGAAGCGATGATGCGCCCCTGTTCGTTGGTCTCTCGTGCCCGACCGTCGATAATCGTTCCTCCGTAGGTCCAAGGTCCTAATGGTTGATCACCATAGGCATAGGCCAGTGTGTAGTTGGTTTCGGGGAGCGAGAACTCACCGTCGGCTGTCCACCTACTATAGATAAACACGTACTTATCCTTGATCTTACGGATGGATGAGGCCTCGAAGAATCGGAACACGCCCGGCTGGTTCTTCGAGGGGATCATATCCTCGATCATGTTTGTCCCTGCCTTCACCGTAGCCATTGTGGCAGGATCCAGCTCGGCGGCATACGAGCGTTGGAACCCCCAGTAGCCATATACTCGTCCGTCATCATCAACAAACACGGCAGGGTCAAAGCCCAGTATGCCATCAGCTTGATGAGGGTCTTCCTTACTCCAGTTGCATACCTCAAAAGGACCGTCCGGCCGATTGCTTTTTGCGATGAGTCCGTTGCGACCGCCTGCCTGGTCGTTGGGATAGAGGTAATAGGTCTTTGTGCCATCGGGAGCAGTCATCAGCGTTACGTCGGGGGCATAGAGCACGTCGGCAGTGCCTGCGGAGTCAAAGGGTTCTCCTTGGGCATCCTTGTCGACAGTGAAGATCACACCGTCATAGCGCCAATGACTGAAGTCATCGACAGAAGCCGACCACACCACCTGGTCGCGTCCGCAATATGCCGTCTTCAGGTTGTCGTGTGAACCATAGATATACACCCGATACTTCCCGGGATTATCAGGGTCTTCGAAGACATAGGGTTCACCATCAGGGATATGTTCCCACAGGGGCAGATACGGGTTTCCCACTGTCTGCAACTCAGTAGTTGAGACTGCTTGTCGGTTACAAGAGAACAGACACAGACTGCAAAGGACAGCAATAAGGAGATGAGTATGTCGCATGGTTGAGTGATTGATTCCTGTTGCAAAGAAAATAAAAATATTTGAATTATAAAAGGAAGAATTTAAAAAAGTCAAAGGTCAAATGGAAAATGAAAAATGAAAAATGGATAATGGAAAATGGATAATTGATAATTATTTTTTATGACGGCTCAATCCCTCATCGCGGACTCAATCCCTCATCGCGGACTTGATCCCTCATCGCGGACTTGATCCGCGATCTGCTGCAAATATAAACACAGAGTTACAGAGACACAGAGACTATAATAAGAAGAAAACTCTGTTACTCTGTGTCTCTGTGTTGATATTAATTAATAATTGAAAATGGATAATTGATAATTGCCGTTATCACTACTTTCGCTTGCCGTAGTCACTACTTCACCCCTCAGTAATGATCACGGCTACCAGTAACAGTGATTATCTCCAATAGAAGTAGTGATTTAGTTCGAGCCGAAAAATTGAAATGCCCCTCCACTCCCACCTAAATGTCTGCAAATACTTTGTTATTAATAAGATACGTAAAATGTATCTCCACCTAATCTCCACTACATCTCCACTGATATCCGTGTAGTTTCATACGTCTTGTCGTAGTGGAGATCAGGTGGGAGTTAGGTGGGGATTTAGTGGAGATGATTTCTG
>OCTW013405311.1_pt1 | contig 21070 bp, 17 predicted proteins | sample 1539671 | NCBI WGS metagenome assembly OCTW01 (sample SAMN02144230, study PRJEB22623) | gut metagenome | biome: sheep rumen | host: Ovis aries | place: New Zealand
GTATCTGCGCTCATTTGGCGGAGCCACAAGAGCAGAACTTAATACGCTGTTGCAATCCAAGTTGTCTGATGTGCTCACCGAGGAACAAAAAATAAGGAAGATTGGTAATATGCTGTTTGCACTGAAGAAAAAGGGAGTCATAAAACTAACAGAAAAGAAGAAGTGGGTTTTAGTCGAAGTTTAGTCGAACTTTTAGTCGGAGTTTAGTCGAACTTTTAGTCGGAGTTTAGTCGAACTAACAGCTTCAACATGGCTGAAATGCTGAAAACAAAGGAAAATCGACGTATCGCTATATGCTCCTGATTAGTCGAACTTCTGACTTGATATTAAGTCGAAGTTATGCGGCATTTATGCACAATAATGCAAAAAAGCAGTCGAATCCTTTAATTATGTGGGAAGAGTTTTGTACCTTTGTACTCAAGATGAGCGTTCTTCGCAGAGGCGAAGCGACCATAGGTCGAGCGCTTTGATTTAGTGAGAAATGTGTAGGAATATGTAAGTCCTCAGGTTTCTCCTATATTTCTATGTTCCACCGTCACCACAAACTCATTAAGCGTCTCATCGTTTACGAACTTGATATTAGTCTTGCCCTTTATTTACATGAATTCTGCGTTAATCTTCTGAAAAGTGTACGAAGTATCAAGCATTTTTCGTAACTTTGCACTTTCAAACCAGAATAAAATGAGAACAAAGAATCTGATCCCCGCGCTACTGGCGCTGCTGCTGCCTGCGAGCGTCACCGCACAGGAGGCCGTGCCCGACGTGAACCCAACCGCCACCTATACCGACAACGACGGCAAGACCGCCGAGAGCGACAAGGACAGCCCCCAGATCAAGGGCCAAGCGCCGCTCGCCGTCACCTTCGCCGCCAACCCGACGAACATGGGCGACTACACGCCCACCTTCGAATGGCACTTCCGGCAGGAGGGCGAGGCCAGGGACTTCATGGTGCGCTACGAGGAGGTCACCGACTACACCTTCACCGCCGCCGGCACGACGAAGGTGGTGCTGCGCACGACGCTCAACAACGGCGAGGCCGAGCTCGACTCCATCGTGTTCAGCGTGACCGTCAGCGAGAGTAAGCTCACCTTCCCCAACGCCTTCTCGCCCAACAATGGCGATAGCGACAACAACATCTACAAGGCCAAGGAGTACCAGAGCATCGTGGAGTTCCACGCCTACATCTTCAACAGGTGGGGCCAGCAGCTCTACGACTGGACCGACCCCGCCGAGGGCTGGGACGGCACCTACCGGGGCAAGGACGTGAAAGAGGGCGTCTACTTCCTGCTGTGCCGCGCCAAGGGCGCCGACGGACAGGAGTACGTCATCCGCAAAGACGTGAACCTGCTGCGCAGCTACTACAACGAGTAGCCCGCGGCGGGAGCGGAACCAAGAAGACAGATTGACAGACTACCGACGACACACACATGAAAGAAGAGACAAGCATCAACGTTTACGGCGCCCGTGTACACAACCTGAAGAACATCGACTGCGTCATCCCCCACCACTCGCTCACCGTCATCACCGGTCTCAGCGGCTCCGGGAAGTCGAGCCTCGCCTTCGACACCATCTTCGCCGAAGGACAGCGACGGTATATCGAGACCTTCTCGGCCTACGCCCGCAACTTCCTCGGCGGCATGGAGCGCCCCGACGTCGACAAGATCACCGGCCTCTCGCCCGTGATCAGCATTGAGCAGAAGACCACCAACAAGAATCCGCGCTCGACCGTCGGGACGACCACCGAGGTCTACGACTACCTGCGCCTGCTCTTTGCCCGCGCCGGCCGCGCCTACAGCTACGCCACCGGCGAGGAGATGGTGAAATACACCGAGGAGCGCGTCGTCGACATGATCCTCCACGAGTATGCCTCCAAGCGCATACTCATCCTCGCACCCCTGGTGAGAAGCCGCAAGGGCCACTACCGCGAGCTCTTCGAGGCGATGCGCCGCAAGGGATACCTGAACATCCGCGTCGACGGCCAGCTGATGGAGATCACGCGCGGCATGAAGGTAGACCGCTACAAGAACCACGACATCGAGGTGGTCGTAGACAAGTTTGAGGTCAAGGGCGACGACCACCGACTCAAGAAGTCGGTCGCCATCGCCATGAAGCAGGGCGACGGGCTGATCATGATCCTCGACAAAGACACGGGCAGCATCAAGCACTTCTCCAAGCGTCTGATGTGCCCCACCACCGGCATCAGCTACTCCGACCCGGCGCCGAACAACTTCTCGTTCAACTCCCCCCAGGGTGCCTGCCCACACTGCAAGGGTCTGGGCGTCATCAGCCAGATAGACCTCGCCAAGGTGATGCCCGACCGCCGGCTGAGCATCCATGAAGGAGGCATCGTCCCGCTCGGGAAATACAAGAACCAGATGATCTTCTGGCAGATTGAGGCCATCCTGAAGAAATACAGCCTCGATGTGAAGACACCCATCGCCGAGCTCCCCGACGACGCCATCCGCGAGATACTCTACGGCTCGCTGGAGAACATACGCATCGACAAAGACGTCGTCCACACCTCCAGCGACTATTTCGTCGCCTTCGACGGCGTCGTCAAATACCTACGCAACGTGGTCGACAACGACGAGTCGGCAGCAGCACAGAAGTGGGCAGACCAGTTCATGGCCGAGTGCGAGTGCCCCGAGTGCCACGGACAGCGGCTCAACCGAGAGGCCCTCTCCTACCGCATCTGGGACAAGAACATCGCGGAACTCGCCTCGATGGACATCGTGGAGCTGCGACAGTGGCTCGACGATGTGGAGCCACACCTCGACAGCCAACAGATGAAGATCGCCGCCGAGATTCTCAAGGAGATCCACACAAGGCTCGACTTCCTGCTCGACGTGGGACTCGACTACCTCGCACTCAACCGACAGTCGGCATCGCTCTCCGGCGGCGAGAGCCAGCGCATACGCCTGGCCACACAGATCGGATCGCAGCTCGTCAACGTGCTCTACATCCTCGACGAGCCATCCATCGGCCTGCACCAGCGCGACAACGAACGGCTCATCACCTCGCTCAAAGAGCTGCGCGACCTGGGCAACACCGTCATCGTCGTGGAGCACGACGAGGACATGATGCGCAGCGCCGACTGGATCATCGACATCGGGCCGCGCGCCGGGCGCAAAGGCGGCGAAGTGGTGTTCCAGGGCACCCCGGCAGAGATGATGAAGGCCGACACCCTCACGGCGAAGTACCTCAGGGGCGATATCGCGAGGAGTGTGGAGGGTGGAGTGAGGAGTGAGAATACTCCGAGTGCTGATCCCGCCGCAGATACCGCCGCAGAACATATCTCCCTCCACACTCCACCCTCCACCCTCCACGAAAAGAAACTCGTACTAAAGGGCTGCACTGGCAACAACCTCAAGCACGTCGACGTGGAGTTCCCCCTCGGCAAGCTCATCCTCGTCACAGGCGTCAGCGGCTCGGGCAAGTCCACGCTCATCAACGAGACCCTGCAGCCCATCCTCTCACAGCACTTCTACCGCTCGCTCAAGAAGCCCATGCCCTACGACAGCATCGAAGGCATCGATAATATAGACAAGGTGGTCAACGTCGACCAGTCGCCCATCGGCCGCACACCACGCTCGAACCCCGCCACCTACACCGGCGTCTTCGCCGACATCCGCTCGCTCTTCGTCAACCTGCCCGAGGCCAAGATACGCGGCTATAAGCCCGGACGATTCTCGTTCAACGTGAAGGGCGGGCGCTGCGAGACCTGCGGCGGCAACGGCTACAAAACCATCGAGATGAACTTCCTGCCCGACATACAGGTACCCTGCGAGGAGTGCCGCGGCAAGCGCTACAACCGCGAGACGCTCGAGGTGAGATACAAAGGCAAGTCGATCGCCGACGTGCTCGACATGACCATCAACCAGGCCGTCGAGTTCTTCGAGAACGTACCCGACATCCTCCGCAAAATCAAGACCATCCAGGATGTGGGCCTCGGATACATCAAGCTCGGACAGCCCTCCACCACCCTCTCCGGCGGAGAGAGCCAGCGCATCAAGCTCGCCACCGAGCTCTCCAAAAAGGATACGGGCAAGACACTCTACATCCTCGACGAGCCCACCACAGGCCTGCACTTCGAGGACATCCGCATCCTCATGCAGGTGCTGCGCCGTCTCGTCGACCGGGGCAACACCGTCATCATCATCGAGCACAACCTCGACGTGATCCGTCAGGCCGACTGGATTATCGACATGGGGCCAGAGGGCGGGCGCAAGGGTGGACAGGTGCTCTCTGCCGGAACTCCGGCAGAGGTCGCCAAATCAAAGAAGGGCTATACTCCGAAATACCTTTAAAAGAGGAAAGAGAAAGACACTCACTCCTCGGAAACTCTCCTCACACCTCGGCTGCGGGCATACTCCTCTCGAGCGCGGGCCAGCTGAGCCAGGAAAGCATCGTTCGACAGCAGACGGCTCATGACGGCGGTGGCCTCCACCAGCGAAGCGTCTGTATCGCTCTTGTAATGACGGCCGCAGATCACACGACTGAGCGCATAGTCTTGTGCACGACGGATAAGGGCCTCTGTAGAGTCAGGCACCACGAGGGCCAGCGTCAGCGCATACACCCACCCTCTCACGCTGTGACCCGAGGGATAACCGAACGACTCGGCCGCGGCAGAATCGTCTTCGGCCACCAGCGACGGCTCGCCGTAATGCACAAACGGCCGGATGCGCCGATAGTAGTCCTTGGCGCGCTTGTTGGTGGTGTTGGCATCAATACGGGCGCCTTCCACCAACTTGAATATCTCCGGGCACTCCTTGGGGCCGATGATGAAGCCGGCAGCCTCGCTAAATGACTTCGAGGTCCACTGCACCTCATCGATGGCAGCCTGCACGCCACGAGGGGTCGTACGCTGCTGCTTGCCCCAATGATAGTAGTAGTCGTCGACCACAAAGTCTACGCTGTCGGGGGTGACAGGCTCCGACAGATACTTGATATGGTTGGGCAGCTCCTTGAAACTGAGGAACGACGGTGTCTCCAGTTTCTGACCCTTATCATCGGCGGCCGACTGGGTCACGGCCAGCAAAGACGCCAAGTCAAGAGGCGCTGTCGGCGAGGGGACAAAGTCGATGTCAGGTATGACAATCGTCTTGAACCAGTCCTTCAGCCATCCCTTATACTGATTCTGCGAGTCGGCCACCAGCACGAGCACCTGTCGCCCGTCGGCCAGCTTCGGTCCTTTGCAGATACCCTCGTAGTTGGCAATGTTCAGGTTCTTCAGGTTCACATGGGTACGGAACTCCGTGATCAGCTTCTTCTGCAGCAAGTCGCCGGGCTGCTGCATCGAGGGGTTCACCAGATAGAGCTTCACGTGGACAAAAGAGCCAATATACTTAGGCGCCTCTCTCACCTCGCGCTCCAGGACGACGATCTGACCATTGTCGAGCGCAGTCATGCCACTCACGCCCAGCGTGCTCTTGCCCTCGCGACTGTCCACGGACGAAGAGTCGGTCACGTACCAATACTGCGCGTCAGGCTGCAGGTCGTCGCCGAAGCTCTGCAGTCGTAGCACATTGGCTATCTTCCGTTTGATATTAGGCTTCTCACCGTCAGTCTTCAGCGTATTCTCCGTGGTGGCCCAAAAGCGGTGAGTGACGGCATTATACGTCAGCGCCTCAAAGCCTCGGTTGTCGTAGGCGATGCCATACACACTCGGTATATTCAGCCGGCGACCAGTCTGCCGACCCTCGAGGGTGTATTCCACAATCTGCCCGTCGCCCTCGCCACTCACGAATACTGTGTTAGAAGGAGCCACATAGCAGATTCCCTCCTCGTCGCGGTTGGGTTCGTCGGGCATGGTCATAAAGCCCTCGCTCCTGACGTCCTTGATCTCGCCCGTTTGGTTGTCGGTGGTGATACTCATCACATAGAAGCCCGCCGTGCGCGACTTGTCGTCGGCCACGGCATAGCGGTCGCCGCCAAGCCAGGTTATACCACTGTAGTTACCTGCCGGCACCGTCTTGGAGAAACTGCGCTGTTTGTTCACTCTCACCTGTTGAGCCGACACCTCGATGGCAGTCGCCACCAGGCTCAGCGCGGCCATAGCCATATACTTCATATCCATGATGCGTATTGTGACGCTGAAAAAAGTTTGTTATAAGTCGTGATTATTATCTAATGAAGTATAATATTAGTTTTTAAGTTTACAGTTTACACTGAGTAAACTGTAAACTTAAAACCATAAAAATCAACCTTCTATTATAGTCCGGCAGCAGCAATCCACTCGTATATGCAGGAGCAGACGCCGAAGAGGGCTACGCCTATGGTGCATACGGCCAAGGCGCACTTCGTGGAGAGGTCGCTCTGGAACGTCGGCAGCGGGGTGTCGGTCTTCGTGATATACATGGCCTTCACGATCAGCAGATAGTAGTAGAGTGATACCACGGTGTTGATCAAGGCAATGAATACCACAAAGTAGGCAGCAGCACTCCCTTGTTCGGCGGCAGCCATGAATACGAAGAACTTAGAGAACATGCCTGCGAACGGCGGGATACCACCAAGCGAGAACAGTGCCAGCGTCATGAGGAACGCCAACTTCGGGTTGGTTTGGTAGAAGCCATTATAGGCTGCGATGTCCGTACGTCCACCGTTGTTGTGCTCCACCACGTTGATGATGGTGAATACCGCCATATTGGCGACCACATACACCAACACATAGTAAGTGAGAGCGGCGATACCCATCTGCGAGTTACCCACCACGGCCAGCATGATATAGCCTGCCTGCGAGATACTCGAGAAGGCCATGAACCGCTTAAGCTCCGACTGGCGGATGGCGAAGAGGTTGGCGACGGTGATGGAAAGCACGATAACGATGTAGAGCATATACTCCCAATAGCAGACCAGCGGCTGGAACACTTTCATCAGGATGATGCACAGCGTGAGCGCGGCGGCTCCCTTGGAGATGACACTCAGATAGCCCGTCACCGGTGTGGGAGCACCCTGATAGGTGTCGGCAGTCCAGAAGTGGAAGGGCACGAGCGATATCTTGAATCCAAGTCCGCTGAAGAAGAACACCATGCCCATGATGGCCATCGGTGAAGCGGAGAGCTTGGCTGCGACATCGTCGAAGTATAATGTTCCAGTAAAGCCATAGATGAACGAGATACCATAAAGCATCACACCGCTGGAGAACGTAGCCACAAGGATGTACTTCGCGGCACCCTCGGCCGAATTCTGCTTCCACTTGTCGAGGGCCACCATACATGCCAGAGGCACTGATGCCGTCTCGAGGCCGAGGAAGAACAGCAGGAAATTGCCACTCGACATCATGATAAACATACCGAGGAGCGTAGAGATCAGTAACATGTAGAACTCACCGACATATTTGCTATTGTCACCTTGACTACCACCATTGAGCCATGGCTGTGCCATGATGACAACGATGACAGAGCCAAAGGCAAGGATTGTCTTCATCACATTGACGGCTGTCGAAGTGACGTAGAGTCCGCCGAAGGCAGAGACAGGCCCACACAGCGCACTCACCACTGTAGCAGCAACAAGCATGACAGCAGCAATGATGCCTATGGTGAGCAAGCGGTCCTTTCCTCTGCGAGGACAGCAGAAGTCAGCAAAAAAGACTATCAACAGAGCAACCACCAGGGCTATCTCTGGAATCATTTTAAGAAATTCACTGTAATTCATAGATGTAATTTACTATTTACGTATTTACAATTTACGATTTACTATTTATTACATCACACCGATGGACTGAAGGATGTTTCCAGCAGCAGGCGAGATCATATTGCTCACCCAGAACGGGAACGTGCCAAGGCCTGCCACACAGAAAATGAGACAGATGACGGCAACACGCTCGTCCCATGTAGCATCCGTCAGTTCAAGGTAGTGCTTGTTCTCCACCTCGCCATAGAGGATCTTGCCAACCACGCGCAGGATATAGACTGCAGTGACGACAATCGACGTACAGGCGATGATGGTGGCTACCATACGGAAAGAGTTGTTCGGGTCACCATAGACTGGCTCGGCACCGAAAGCACCCACGAAAATCGTCATCTCTGCAATGAAGCCCGAGAAGCCAGGCAGACCAAGGTTTGCCAGACCAGCTATCACATAACCCACAGCAAGGAAGGGCATAATCTTCATCAGACCCGCCAGCTCACGGATATCACGGGTATGGGTACGACCGTAGATCATACCGATGAGGGCGAAGAAAAGGGCCGTCATCAGACCATGGGAGAGCATCTGCAGGATAGCACCTGTCACAGCCGTCTGACTCATCATCAGCAGGGCGAAGAGCACCAGTCCGCAGTGAGACACAGAAGAGTAAGCATTGATATACTTCAGGTCGGTCTGTACGCAGGCACTCAGGGCACCATAGACGACAGAGATAGTCGTCAGGATCAGGAAGATCCACGACAGATCCTGTGCAGCCTCAGGCAACAGATACATGGCCACGCGGAAGCAGCCATAGCCTCCGAGCTTCATCAGCACACCGGCATGGAGCATCGACACTGCAGTAGGCGCCGAGGCATGACCATCGGGCGACCATGTGTGGAACGGGAACAGGGCTCCCAGCACGCCAAAGCCGATGAAGATAAAGGGGAAGAATATGTTCTGTATCCAGCCGGGGATGGCATGAGCGGCAGCTATCTGCGTCAGTTCGAATGTGTAGGTGCCACTGTACTGACCATTGAAGAAATAGATACCCAGCAGACCGAGGATCAGCAGTGCCGAACCTCCCATCAGCATGAGCGTCAGCTTCATGGCAGAGTACTCCTTATGACCAGACCCCCAGACGCCTATCAACAGGTACATCGGGATAAGGGCCACCTCGTAGAACATGAACATCGTAAAGAGGTCCGTAGAGATGAAGAACCCAAACACACCCGTTGAGAGCAACGTGAACCATAGGAAATACTCCTTAGTCAAAGGTTTGAGCTGCCACGAGGCGAATGTGCCCGTGAAGACAATGATACTCGACAGAAGCAGCATCACCACAGAAATACCGTCGACACCAACCGAGTAAGCGATATTCAGGGGCTTGAACCAGGGCACACTATACGTCAACAGCATCTCTGCCGTGTTACCGGCTGCACGCTCCTGGATGAAGTAGACAGTAAGCCAGATGCTCAAAGCCAACAGACAGCTGGCACCCGTCACCATCACACCACGCACCTGATTGAGATTCTTAGCAAGCCACAATCCCAACAGCATCAGGGCGGGAATTAATACGAAAACACTTAATATACTCATATCTTTAGATGCATAAAAGGATTAATGTTAATGCAACCGTACCTGTGAGGAACCATACAGCATACTGGCGCACATCGCCACTCTGCCAGGGACGGATACTCTCGCCAGCCTCATTGGCACCCCAAGCCAGGAAATTGAACGTGCCGTCAACCACATGACGGTCGAACCATGCTATCGGCGTGGATACACAACGGAAGATGATACGATGGGTAACATACTGCCAGATTTCATCCTGATAGAAACGCTTGTAGGCAGCACGGTGCAGCTTCGGGAACGTCTTGTACAGACGGTCGGCGATGGGCTGTGACTCACCCTTGTAGATATACGTTGCCAGGCAGATGCTCAGAATAGCGATTACCGTAGAGGTGGCAGCGATGGCTACATCGAAGTGAATGGTATAGTCCTTGCCGCTGGCCGTGACAAAATGGCCGAATGAACCACCCCACCCTGCAAATCCGGCAATGGTGGAATAGATACCGACAATCATCGTGATGGCGCAGAGCACAATCAGAGGGATTGTCATCGAAAGCGGAGCCTCGTGAGGCGTATGATGCTCATGGGCCTCCTTATTCTCTGTACCCCAGAAGATGCCATAGTACAGACGGAACATGTAGAAGGCGGTCATGGCAGCAATACCCGTCATACACCACCCCACCACAGGACTGTACTGGAAACAGGCAGAGATAATCTCATCCTTCGAGCTGAAGCCCGAGAAGAACGGAATACCCGCAATAGCCAGACAGGAAATGAGGAACGTGATATGCGTTACAGGCATGTACTTGCGCAGGCCACCCATAAAGGCCATTTCATTAGAATGGACGGCATGAATGATACAGCCGGCACCAAGGAACAGGCAAGCCTTAAACATGGCATGGGTGAACAGATGGAACATCGAAGCCATGTAACCCAGCTGAGCATGATCGTCGTAGAGAGCACCATCATGAGAAGGCAGACAAACGCCAAGGGCCACCATCATAAACGCTATCTGCGAGATTGTGGAGAAAGCCAGCACACGCTTAATGTCGCTCTGGGCACAGGCCACGGCGGCAGCATAGAAGGCAGTGAAGACACCCACCCACACCACAACGGTCAATGCCTGAGGTGCGAAGTGTATCCACAAGGGGAACATACGAGCAATCTGGAACACACCTGCCACCACCATCGTTGCGGCGTGGATAAGTGCACTCACAGGCGTAGGACCCTCCATGGCGTCGGGCAGCCAGATATGCAACGGGAACATGGCAGACTTACCAGCACCACCAATAAACATCAGCACGAGTGCCGTAGGAATGATGAATGATCCGGCAACAAGAGCCTTTGTAATGTTTCCTTGGATGAACGGTGTCGTCCCCTCACCCATCACGACGTCCATGCCGTGACCGGCAAAGGTGAAGCTGAACGAATCGGTGTAATAGCCGAACATCAGGATACCGATGAGGAAGAACATATCGGCAAATCGGGTAACGATAAATGCCTTCTTAGAGGCGGCGATAGCAGGCTTCAACGGATAGTAGAAGCCGATGAGCAAATAAGAGCTTACACCCACGAGTTCCCAGAACATGTACATCTGGAAAATGTTCGTTGCGAGCACCAGACCCAGCATCGACATCGTGAACAAACTCAGGAACGCATAGTAGCGCTGGAAGCCCTTCTCTCCGTGCATATAGCCGAAAGAGTAGATATGAACCATCAACGACACGGTGGAAATAACGATGAGCATCATCACCGAGATGGGATCCAGCAGGATACCCATGTCGAAATGAAGATTGCCTAACGGCAGCCAGGTGTAGTTGTAGGGAACGATTGTCTGGAAGACACCATTCACGCGGTCTGCCGAGAAATACTGGAAGGCCGTGGTGTACGACAGGATCGTTACAAGTCCAAGTGAGCAGGTGCCAATAAGCCCTGCAGTCTTATGCTGCATCTTCATGCCAGCCAGTCCCAGAACGAGGAACGACAGCAGCGGCAGAAGCATGATAAATATCGTGTAACTATACATAATCTTTACCTTTTTACTTTTATACCTTTTTTACTTTAACTATCGTTTCATATTCTGAATACTGTCTACGCTGTCACTATTGAAGTTGCGGTAGACATTGATAATAATCGCAATAGCAACAGCCGTTTCTGCCGCAGCCACGCCAATGCCGAAGAGAGACATGAAGAAACCCTCGAGCTGACCGGGGAAGAGCAGACGGTTAAACGCTGCGAAGTTGATCTCAACGGCGTTGAGGATCAGCTCTACAGAGATGAGCATCGCAATCAGGTTACGGCGAGAGATAAAGCCATAGACACCGATGAAGAACAGCAGAGCGCTGAGAATAAAATAATATTGTACAGGTACCATAATTCTCTAATTCTCTAATTCTTTATCCTTTCTTGCAATAGCCAGACCACCAATGATACAAGCCAACAGGAACACCGAGATGAGCTCGAAGGGGAGCACATACTGATACTTGTCGGCACCAACGAGTGCATGTCCGATCTCACGCATCGGCACCTCTACGTCGGCCACCTGGCAGGCAGCATACATAAACTTATTCTTAAGCAGTACGGCACAGACCATGACCAGGCCTACGAGCGAGAGGATTGCCCCGTAGACGACACGGCTGCCCTTCACACGCTCTATCAGACCCTGCAGCGAACGCTTGCTCACCAGCTGGATGGCGAAGACGTAAAGCATCGTCACACCACCGGCATAGACAGAGATCTGAGCAGCCCCAAGGAACGTATAGTCGAGCAGGAAATAAAGTCCTGCCACGCCAAAGAGCACGAACAACAGGAACGTTGCGGCTCTCATAATCCGCTTCGTCATCACACACAACACGGCAGAACCGAGTATGACAAAAGCGAGAATAAAAAACATGATATAGTTTGCCATCGTCGATTACTTCGTTTTAGTGTTAAACTTACCGACTTCGAAGGGAGCACCACCGTTGATGAGGTTGGGCAGCGAACCACCGTTGTAGACCTCTTCATTCAGATGGAGCACCAGCTTGCTGCGGTCGAACACAGCGTTCTCAAAGTCATTCGTGAACTCAATAGCATCGAAGTTGCAGGCGTTCGTACAGAGCTGACAGAACATGCAGTCTCCCAGATCGTACTGATAGTCGTCAAGCACCTTCTTCTTCTTGCCTGTCTCAGGATCCTCTGCCATATGGGCAGTAATCTTGATGGTTCCATTCGGACAGGCCTTCTCGCACAGTGTGCAAGCCGTACACTTATACGAGCCGTCCTCGTTACGCTTGAAGGTCAAGCGCCCACGATGACGTTTCGACACATGGAGTGTCGTCTTGCGATTCTCAGGATACTGCTCCGTCGACTTGTTGGTAAAGAAGTCCTTGAAGTATTCCTTCCAGGTGGTCTTCATGCCCGTAGCCAGCGTCTTGGCAGCATGCCCGATTTCTCCGAAATATGATTTATTATCTTCCATTGCTATACCTTATTTAATATATAGGCCCAGGGCCACCACAACAGTCATGATCACGAGGTTGATGAGAGCCAGAGGCATCAGGTACTTCCACTCCAGCTTCAATATCTGGTCGATACGCAGACGGGGGAACGTCCACTTGATCCACATAAGGATCCACACCAGGAAGAACGCCTTGCCGAGGAACCAGACGATGCCAGGAATATAGTTCATCACGTTGTCGAAGGCCTCGATGCCGATGTTCACTGGTGCCCAGCCCCCGAGGAATACCGTAGCGGCGATGCCCGCAATGATGAACAGGTTGAGGAATTCCGCGAGGTAGAAGAAGCCGAAGCCCATACCAGAGTACTCTGTATGGTGTCCGGCAGTCAGCTCACTCTCTGCCTCAGCCATATCGAACGGTCCACGGTTTGCCTCTGCATTACCAGCCACGAGGAATACGAGGAAGGCAATAATGGCGGGGATATGCCCCTGGAAGATGAGCCACTTCCAAGGTCCCGTCTGAGCCTCGACGATACCACTCATCTTCATCGTACCTGTCAGGATCACGGCAGTGATCAGACAGAGGCAGAGCGACATCTCGTAGGAGATCATCTGCACGGCACCACGCATGGCCGAGACGACGGAGTACTTGTTGTTGGAGCCCCATCCAGCGAGGAAGATACCTACCACGCCAATCGACGAGATGGCCGTGAGCAGAAACACACCCACATTGAAATCGAGAATCGTGGCACCGTTGTTCCAGGGCAGGAACGAGAAGGCACCCACACTTCCGATAATCACCAAGAGCGGAGCCACGAGATAAAGAAATTTGTCGGCCTTGTCGACGATGAAGATCTCTTTGATGAGCATCTTGAACACGTCGGCAAACACCTGCAACAAGCCCCAGTAACCTACTCGCATCGGGCCTAAGCGGCACTGGAAGTAGGCACACACCTTGCGCTCCATGAATATCAGTGCGATGGCCAGCAGGGCATAGCCGCCAAGGATGGCGACACCCACGATCACGCACTCAATCAATATCGCTAACCAGTCAGGACAGCCTAACGTCATCCTGAGCAACTGGTCGAACCATTGGGTTATAATAGAAAAGTCGAACATATTCTCTTCAATTTTTCAATTTTCACTATTTCAATTCTTCGACTAACGGTCGATGTCAGGAATTACAACGTCAATAGCAGCACACGTAGCAATCAGGTCGGCAATCTTCTGACCACGGAGCATCGGGTCGAAAGCGCCGACAAGCGAGAGCCCCATCGGACGCATCTTCATGCGGTAGGGGCTCTTGTCGCCACGAGAGTCGAGATAGACGCCAAACTCACCGGCCACACCCTCGACAGAGTAGAACCACTGTCCCTCAGGCACCTTGATGATCGGCTTCTGCTTCACATAGAAGTCACCCTCAGGGATGTTGTCAATAAGCTGCTCGATGATGTTCAGGCTCTGGTACATCTCGTTGATGTGAACGAGGTAACGTCCCATAGAGTCACAGCTGTCAAGCGTACACTGCTCCCACTCCACCTTGTCGTACAAGTCGTAGGGGTGGTTCTTGCGCACGTCGTTCTTCCAGCCCGAGGCACGTCCGGCAGGACCTGTCACGGCATAGCTGATACAGTCCTCAAGCGACATTGGGCCACAGTTCTCCAGACGGTTGTGGGTGATGACATTGTCGCCAAACACGTCGAGATACTCCTGGATCGTCGGACGAAGATATTTAATGAGCTGCTTCACGTTCTTCACGAAGTTGGGATCGATGTCATCCTGCAGACCACCTATTCTATAGTAGTTCTGAATCAGACGTCCGCCAGTGGTCTCCTCCATGCAGTTCAGCACGTGCTCACGGTCACGCATACCGTAGAGGAATGCTGTGAGAGCACCTAAGTCCTGAGCGACACATGAAGTGAAGAGCAGGTGGGAGTCGAGACGTTGCAGCTCATCCATAATCGTACGGATGTACTTGATACGGTCTGTCAGTTCCACGCCCATGCCTTCCTCGATCACGCCCACCAGTGCATGGCGGTGCTGCATGGCTCCCAGATAGTTAAGACGATCGGTTAAAGCAAGCGTCTGGGGATAAGTCATGTTCTCCCACATCTTCTCAATACCGCGATGGATATAGCCGAAGTGCGGATAGATGCGCTTCACCGTCTCACCATTGAGCACAGTCTGCAGACGGAGCACACCATGGGTGGCAGGATGCTGAGGGCCGATATTGATCACATAGTCGTCCTGGGCGAAGAGCTTGTTCTGCTTCGACTGCAAGTTGCCGTCTTTGTCGAGATAGTACTCCAGGCCATAGTCGGGCTCCACGTCGTCGTCAAGCGTGTACTCGTCATTGAACTTCCAGTCCTTGCGGAAGGGATGCCCCTTAAAGTCATTGCGCAGGAACAAACGACGCATGTCTTTATGCCCCAGGAACACGATGCCGTAGAAATCAAACACCTCGCGCTCCAACAGCTCAGCTACGCGCCAAATGTGAGAGACGGTTGGGATATAGGCCATGACCTGACCATCAGTATCACCCGTGCCGTTGCTCGACATGCCGTCGCCACAGACTTGCGTCCTGGCCATCATCTTCACCGAGCAACGCTTATGGTTCGATGTATTCTCAAGGATATAAATACATCCGAGACCACCCTCTTCTGTAAGACCTTTGGGGAAATCCTCGCCGACGATGGTCACGAGATAGTCGTAATGCTCTTTCTCTTTCAAGTCCTGCATGCGCTGCGAGAACTCTTCAAACTTAAATTCCAGTGGTGTCAGTTTCATGCCTTAACCTCCTCTACTTTAGTTTCTGCCTGAGCAGTCTTCATTTCTTCAACAAATGCCTCAGGCACTTCCGTCACCACGATGGGCTCTCTTTTGTGATCGCCCAGCTTTGAACGGAACACCAGTTCCTCGTTCGATACGCCGAGCTCACGCTCTTCAGCCGTCTGTTTGTGGTTGGCGCCTCCGAAGAATTTCTCAATCTTCACCTTACGCTGCAGTTGCATCATGCCGTACATGATGGCCTCCGGACGAGGAGGACAGCCTGGCACAAACACGTCGACGGGCACGATCTCTTCGATACCCTTCACCACATGGTAGCTCGACTTAAAGGGGCCACCGCTGATGGCACAGCCACCCACAGCCACCACATATTTCGGCTCAGCCATCTCATCGTACAAACGCTTCAGGGCAGGAGCCATCTTATGAGTGATGGTACCTGCACACATGATCAGGTCGGCCTGACGGGGAGAATTTCGCGTCACCTCAAAGCCGAAGCGTGCGAAGTCGTAACGCGAACAGCCACAGGCCATGAACTCGATGCCACAGCACGAGGTGGCAAAAGTCAGCGACCACAGAGAGTTCGAGCGTCCCCAGTTAATCAACTGATCGAGCGAACCAGTAATCACATTGACGCCGCCCTCATGGAGCTCGTCAATAATCTTCTCCAACGAGTCGTTGTCTTTCCACTCCTCGTAGGGTACACTCTTGATGTGAGGTTTCCTTACTTCCATTCCAAGTCTCCTTTCCGCCAGGCGTATGCCAAGCCTAAAGCCAGAACTACCAGGAAGAAGCCGATCGACAGCAACGCCATCGCACCGAAGTCCTTCACTACTACAGCCCACGGATACAGAAACACCGTTTCCACATCAAACATGAGAAACAAGATGGCGAAGAGATAGAATCCCACAGATACAGGCAACCACGATGTGCCTCGTGTGGGTATACCACTCTCGTACGGCTCGCCCTTCACCTTCGCATAGGACCGCGGTCCGATTAGCTTGGCCAGGACATAAGCCGCCACCACCAATGTAATAGCCGTCAGCAAGACGGTAATTAACAAAGCATAGTTCATAAAATTAATATAATGTTATAACAATATTGTTCTCGTTTTTAAGCAGTTACGCAACAAATAAATGTACCTTCGCCGCTACGATGCTGCAAAGGTACAAAAAAAATGTGTAAGTAAGACGAATATTTATTAATAAATTAATAATAATTGTTAATCGCCGTCTGTAATCTCCGTGATAGCCTCTCCGATGCAGGCGTTAGGCTGCTGTATGTGGAGCATCTGGCATACCGTAGGGGCAATGTCGGTGATGTGCACCTCACGGCTTGTTGCTCCATGCTCCACCTGCCAGCCGTAGAAGAGCAGGGGGATATGGGCATCGTAGGGATTCCATTCACCGTGGGTTGTACCTGTTGGCGAGGAGCCTGGCCAGAACTCATAGTAGCCGGGCTCGAGCACCAGGAGCAGGTCGCCGGAGCGACGGGGATGATAGCCCAGCAGGGCACGGCTGCGGAGCACATCTGGCACGCTCCACGTATTCACCTTCTCGAAGTCCATGACGAACTGCACATGAGGCAGTTGTCTAAAAAAGCCTACGAGTGTCTCCTTCACCTTCGAGAGCTCCAGACCGAGGGCCTTGATGCGCCCATGATTCAGGAAGATGCGGTAACTGTTGATGCCGTTGATGATAGAGAGGTCGGCACCGAGCTCATCTCTCAGACAAGCCGCCAGGGCATTGCCCAACGCCTCGTCCTTCACACGCCAGGCACCGCCGTTCATCTTATGGTCGATCATATACTGGTAGTTATGGGCGGCGCCATGATCTGCCGTCAGGAATACCAGATAGTTACCCTTTCCCACCTGCTCATCGAATGCCCGCAACAGACGGGCGATATCCTTGTCAAGCTGCAAATAGGCCGCATCGGTATGCTCACCACGGGTACTCCACTCATGACCAATCACGTCGGTCTGCGAAAAACTCACGCAGAGCATGTCCGTGGCATCCCCCTTGCCGAGTTGTTCTCCCTGCAGGGCGGCGATGGCCATCTCGGCCGTCACGGTGCCGCAGATGGGGTCGTAGCCGATCTTCCGGTTCAGCTCCTGTGCCCGCTTGTTCTTCTTCAGCTCACGGTTGTAGGCCTTTGCCCACGCTGGCAGTTCCTCTGTATAGTACGTACTCGTGATAAAGCACACGTTCTTTGTGTCGAGCCAGTAAGCGCCGTTAGCGGAACGTCCCGCAGGCAGAATGGCAGCACGGTCCTTATACGATACGCCTATCACCTTCGAGCGGAAATCGGTATGCATCCGCAACTGGTCGCCAATGGTTGTCGAGAGTAGGCGGCGGGGCGACATCTGCCCTTTCTTCGAGTCACTGCCGACAGGTGCAACGGTGGTGTCGCCACAACAGTAGACCGACTTGTCATCGATAAAGAAGTCGTTGCCGCAGATGCCGTGCATGGCGGGCGTCGTACCAGTATAGGCACTCGTATGCCCGATGGCAGTCACCGTCGGCAGGTAGTTTATTAGACAGTTGTCGCAGGAGTAGCCCTCGTCTATGAGGCGTTTGATTCCATCATCACCAAACTGATCGTAATAGCGCGACAGGTAATCCCATCGCATCTGATCCACGACGATCCCAACCACAAGTTTCGGGCGCTCGTTCATCTTTAAGCGGGCCCACGTCTGCACCATACTGCAGGAAGCCAGCAGTATAAACAATACTATTTTTTTCATCCTCAATTCTTTTAGTAAGCGTGTAAAGTTATACATTTATTCTGAGATAGTCTAAGCTATGCACCGTTTTATTTCTTCCCCTCGTACCACTGCTTCAGCACGTAGAAGGCCTTCTTCTTCCGGCCGTCGTCGCTGAAGAGACCCTTGCGGTTGTAGTAGTCCTGGATGCCGGGCAGCAGTCGGCGGGGCGAGCGGAAGTCCTTCAGGATCCAGGGCGTGGTGCCGGCCAGACCGTCGATTTTGTCGAGCATGGCGGTGTTCTCGCGGTAGAGGTTCTCCTGGAACTCCTCGGTGAAGCGGAGGTTCTTCGCGCCGTGGAAGCCGGCCTTGGCACCACCGCCGAACTCGCTGATGATGACGGGTTTGTCGTAGGGTATCTCCCAGGTCATCTTCGCGGCGTCGTTCACGTCGCGGTACCAGCCGATGTACTGGTTGAAGGAGATCACGTCGACGTACTCGTTCATATTATCCTGCAACTTGTTATGGTAGTTGGCGGCCGAGAGCACCTCCATCGCCATCGATACGAGGCGGGTGCTGTCCATCTCGTGGGCCTGCTTGGAGAGGCTGCTGAGGAATCGGTCGCGCTCGGCGGAGTGTGGTGTCTCGTTGGCGATGCTCCAGATGATCACGTTGCAGCGGTTCTGGTCGCGGCGGATCATGTCGCGGAGCTGCTGGCTGGCGTTGGCGTAGGTGCCGGCGTTCGTCCAGTCGATGGTCCAGTAGACGGGTATCTCCGACCATACCATGAGTCCCATGCGTTCAGCCTCGCGCACCATGTATTCGTTGTGGGGGTAGTGGGCCAGGCGCACGAAGTTGCAGCCCAGTTCCTTGGCCCAGGAGAGCAGGCGGCGGGCGTCGTCGGGGCCGTTGGCGCGGCCGCCGCCGTTAGGCTTCTCCTCATGGATGGAGATGCCGCGGAGGAAGACGGGCTGGCCGTTGAGCAGCAGCTGCTTGCCCTGGGTGGCGATGGTACGGAAACCGATGCTGTCGGCGAAACTATCGCCGACCACTGAACCGGCAGAGAGGCTCAGCTCCACGCGGTAGCGCTTGGGGCTCTCGGGGCTCCAGAGCTGCAGGCGCTTGGCTTTCAGCGTCGCGGTGGCGCGGCCTTCGGCGTCGGTGGTCACGGTCTGCTTCAGCTTCAGCTCGGGGATGGCGAGCGTCACTTGGCGGCCGGCCTCCTTCTGGCTGAGCTGGAGCGAGAAGTTGAGCTGCTTCGGGTTCTGGCGGTCGAGCTGCAGCGAGTAGTTCTCGATGTAGGTGTCGGGCACGCTGACGAGGAGCACGTCGCGGGTAATGCCGCCGTAGTTCCACCAGTCGAAGATGAGCGTGGGCACGTTCTCGCGGCTGCGCTTGTTGTCGACCTTCACGGTGACGAAGTTCTCGCCCTCGCGCAGCAGGCCGGTCACGTCGAAGTTGAAGGGTGTGAAGCCGCCGACGTGCTTGCCCACCTCCGTGCCGTTGACGAAGACGATGGCCTCGTAGTTCACGGCGCCGAAGTAGAGCAGCGTCCTGTGGCCCGCCTTCGGCTGGTAGTCGAAGGTACGGTGGAACCACACGGTGCCCTCATAGAAGAACAGCCGCTCGTCGCGCGTGTTCCAGTCGGAGGGTATCTGCATCCGGTCGCTCTGGTCGAAGTCGTACTCGATGAGGTCTTCGGGCTTCTGGGGCTTCTGATTGCGGAAATAGCCGTTGCGTATCTTCTCGCGGCGGTAGCCGTAGTAGCCCGACTCCTGCACGTCGACGATGTAGCGCCACTCGCCGTTGAGCGATGTCGTCTGCCGGTTGAGCACATTGCCCACGAGGGGCACCATCTTGGTCTCGTCTGCCTGAGCCGTCATCGCGGCGCAGAGCAGCATCAGGATTGAAAGGATCTGTTTCATCATCGATATACAATATGTTTTTAATCGTCTTCGTCGTTTGGTGCGTGCAAAGTTACGAAAAAAGCTTGTAACAAACGAGCAATTTTCGAAGATTAACGATAAATAAAAGGCAAGACGGGGAGAAACGAAGAACTGAGGGATGGAGCCGTAAGGCGAACAGAAGGATAGCGGAGTATATCCGTGAATCTGCCCTACAATCAGAAGTGGTGCAGCCCCGTACCGAGGCAGACATGAAAGAGTTTCGTACATTGGTGGGGCTGGCGAACAACCTCAATCAACTAACAAAGATGGCTCATCAGAGCGGAAGTATGGACTAACATTCTCAAAGGGTAAGTACAAGAAACCGAGCGATTAAGGGGCTGTGAAAAGACAAAATACGAGATCCATCATCTCGTCATGAACACGCTGGCACAGGCCACTTCATGGAAAGATTTCAACTCACATCTCAAAGAAGAGGGCGTCAATATGGAAGTTGTGATGAGGACAAAGGATAGTCGGGATTTGAAAGATGTGCAAGGCATCCGTTTCACGAAAGACGGCTTAACCTTCAAGGCTTCACAGTTAATGCGTGGAATGACTTTTGCATAGATGGATGCAATCATCAGAAGGAATGTGGAGAAGGCGCAGCAAGCGAAAGTATATAATCAACCACAGTCAACACATTACGAATTGTCTTTCGACTATTCGCATATCACAACTGCCAAAGGGGTTCCTGCTGCCAATTAGACGGGAACCCCATCATCGATGGATCTATTGACGGATTGCGAAGTAGCAATAGCTTGAGGTCGCCAACGAAAGTGTTGTTAGTATCGATGGCACTCAGCCAATAGGCAATACAGCAGACCTTGCATGGTGGGCACAATGATTACGGAGCGAGGTCAGACTTTCCAGCCAGCTGGAAAGGAACTTGTGGTGATTCAGTCCAAACTCATGTGCGACATTATGTTTCAGTTGCGACTCATTGAAGTTGTTGAAGAGTTTTGAGAGTTCACCCAACGAAATCACCTCCAGCGTTTTCCAAACAGG
>OCTW011505134.1_pt1 | contig 21069 bp, 24 predicted proteins | sample 1539671 | NCBI WGS metagenome assembly OCTW01 (sample SAMN02144230, study PRJEB22623) | gut metagenome | biome: sheep rumen | host: Ovis aries | place: New Zealand
AAAGAAGCAATTAATCTTGTGACGAAAAATGATTATGATATTATTATGATGGATCATATGATGCCAGAGATGGACGGAATAGAAGCAACTAACAAGATTAGAACAGTATGTGTATCTAAGACTAAAAAGCCACATATTATAGCTCTTACAGCTAATACATATGAAGGTGCACATGAGATGTTCTTAAGCAGAGGATTTGATGATTATCTTCCAAAACCAGTGGACAAGCTTTTGCTATATGATAAATTAAGAAATCTTATTCCAGATTCTAAGATTAGCTTTACAAGTGAGGAAATAGAGCCTGCGGCATATACAGAGGATGAGTTGGCAGAGCTGTTCATGGCAGGTGTTGATGCAAGAGGGGCATTAGATGAGAGAGACGGCTCTATAAAAGATTATCTAAAAGTGCTAGAATTATATTATTTAGAAGGTGCAAATAAGATAAAAGAAATCAAGGATTCGTATAACGCCAAGGATTATGTAAACTATGAAATATATGTTCATGGACTTAAAAGTACGTCTCTTTCCATAGGTGCTGTAGGATTATCGGAACTTGCAAAAGAGCACGAATTAGCAGCAAAAAATGGTAATATTCAATTTATTGACGATAATTATGAGAAACTTTGTATAGAATATGATAAAATACTACATGAGATTAAAGGAGTTCTTCTGAAAAAGGGCATTATATCTGATGTAAAGAATGATGATAAAAAAGAAGACAAGATTGAAGGAATGACTAATAATAAGCTTATTAGAAAACTTCACAAAATTCTTGAGTTGTCAGAGGATTTTAGAAGCAAAGAAGCTTATAATGAATTACTAGATCTTATGAATTATAAATTAGATGACGAGATACAAGGCTTTTTAGAAGACATTGCACTCAAATTCAAAATGTATGATGATGATGGTGCAGAAGAAGAGTTGACCAGCCTACTCGAAAGAATTAATGATGCTTAGGAGGAGTATGGGTAATGAATAGAATGAAAATCATGGTAGTAGATGATAATACTGTCAATCTTGCGACTATTGAGCAGGAATTAAGTGATAGATATGACATTATTCCTATGCTAACTGGAAGGCGTGCAATCAAATATCTGTATAGAGAGACCTGCGACATGATTTTACTTGATGTGCAGATGCCTATTATGGATGGTATTGAGACGCTCCGAGAGATTAGGACACAAGAGAATGGAGTAGATGTTCCAGTAATATTCCTTACCGCTAGAAGGGATTCTCAGACTGTACTTGAAGGCTCGAAACTGGGTATTGTTGATTTTATAACAAAGCCTTTCGATTCTGATGATCTTAAGCAGAGAATTGATACTGTATTTAAGAAGCTTGGCGTTCTGCCTCTTGAGAATGAGGAATTATATGAACGAATTAATGGTTTGTATAAAGGTCTTCTTGATTTGCAGGAAGAGAAGGTTTTAAAAGAAATCGATGAAATGCTGCAATTTAAGATGGACGATGACATACTGGGTCGTCTTAATAATGTTAAAATGAAATTAGAAGCAGGAAATACAGAGGGAGCCATTGAGATGACAGAGCATATAAAAGACATGCTAGATCACAAGCTTGATGGAATTGATGGTAAGAACCTTGCACCTATTAGTATGGCGGAGATTATTACAAGGCTTAATGCTGCCCTAGATGATCTTGAAGCATTTAAGACTAAAGAAGCATTAGAGCGACTTAAAGATTTAAAGGGTTATGAGCTTCCAGATAATACAAGAAAAGATTTGAAGAGATCTATAGAATATCTTAAGGCATATGATGATATAGAAGCAAAGAAGATATTAGAGAGTATGATAATGTTCGTTAATGATAGCGACGAAATTAAGAATACAAGACATGGCAGAGGCTATCATAGTTCAAGATTAAGTTAATCACTAGCAGAGCTAGTTGATATATGTTTCAATTAATGTTTTAATAGAAAGAAGGTACGAAATGGCAGATTTATCCAAAATGATTGACGCTCTTAAGAAGAGCCCTAAGAAAATTGTATTTACGGAAGGTGCTGATAAGAGGATTCTTGAAGCAACAGAGAGATTATCAGAAGATACGTTTCTTCAACCGGTATTAGTTGGTAATAAGGGCGAGATAATCGAAGCTGCTAAGAACGGTGGATATCGAATTGATAGAGCATATATTGTTGATCCGGATGGTTATGAGAGATTTGACGAAATGGTTGATATGTTCGTTGAACTTCGTAAGAAGAAAGGTGTTACAAAGGAAGACGCAACTAAGATGTTAAAGCAGCCTAATTACTTTGGCACTATGCTTGTGAAGATGGGGGTTGCAGATGCTTTACTTGGTGGTGCCACTTATTCTACAGCAGATACAGTAAGACCGGCGTTACAGTTGATTAAGACAAAGCCGGAGAATACAATTGTTTCTTCTTGCTTTATTATGACAAGAGAGCGTGATGGAGTTACAGAATCAATGTGTATGGGTGACTGTGCTATTAATTTACATCCAACAGAAGATCAATTAGTAGAGATAATGTATGAGTCTGCAAAATGTGCAGAAATCTTTGGAATTGATCCAAAGGTGGCATTCCTTAGCTACTCTACATTAGGCTCAGGAAAAGGTGATGATGTAACACTTGTTGCAAATGCCGCAGCTAAGGCAAAAGAGAAGTATCCTGATATGGCTATTGAAGGAGAATTACAGTTCGATGCAGCAGTATCTCCTGAGGTTGCCAAAACTAAAGCTAAAGGTTCTAAGGTTGCAGGTCAGGCGAATGTATTCGTATTTCCTGATATTAATTCTGGTAATATTGGATACAAGATTGCTCAAAGATGTGGCGGTTATGAAGCATTTGGACCAATCTTACTTGGTCTTAACGCACCTATCAATGACTTGTCAAGAGGATGTGTTGCTGACGAAGTATATGCAATGGCAATTATTACTGCAGCTTTAGCATAGAATGGATGTGAGAAATATAATAAGGTAATGCTATCTTACTGGAGCTGTTGTAGTCTGGTAGATAAATTTACATTTAATATTTCAATAAAAACACTTGCATATAATGTGCTTCTCTAATATAATTATACTATATGTTGTTATTAGTATGACATAACATACGAATTGAGAGGAGAAGCATAATTATGAAGTGTCCTTTTTGCAGTAGTGAAAATACTAGAGTAATTGACTCAAGACCTGCAGATGATAACAATTCTATTCGTCGTCGTAGATTATGTGACGAGTGTAATAAGAGATTTACTACATATGAGAAAGTTGAGACAATCCCATTAATTGTAATTAAGAAGGATAATAATCGTGAACAGTATGACAGAGCTAAGATTGAGTCTGGCGTGCTTCGTGCTTGTCATAAGAGACCTGTTCCGGCAGCTGACATTGCCAAATTAGTAGACGATGTTGAATCAGAAATTTTCTCTAGAGAAGAGAAGGAGATATCTAGCGATGTAATAGGTGAGATTCTTATGGATAAGATTAAGGATCTTGATGCAGTTGCATATGTTAGATTTGCCTCTGTATATAGAGAGTTTAAGGACGTTAACACATTCATGAATGAGCTTAAGAAAATGCTCGATAAATAATGAGCTGCGATAATTATTTGTGAATATTTTGTGAACATTTTGTGAAAGTGTAATTGGAAAAGGTTAAGTAAAACGCTAACATACCGATATATTACTTGTAACAAGTAATGGTTAGATAGGAGATTGCTTAAATAATGAATATTTCTGGTATTCGTCCTGTAGACGGTTTCTACAATTATAACTCAATACTGAATAGTTCTATTTTGCCGGTAGGTGATTCTAAGCTGGATGAGGTTAGACCAGCACAGCAGGTAGAAAAGGAAGCAGATTCCAAATCATCCATTACTCAGGAAGAAATAGATAAAGCAAGAGCCAAGCAGACATTTGGTGCGTATGATTATGCTAATCAATATGACCCATCTGCTACTTATTCTCTTAAGGGTAAGGATAGTGAGCTTAAGAATCTTGATGTTGAGAAAGCTATATCTGATATGCAGAAAGATCAGGCTATACATCAATATCAATACTTTGTTGGCAATAAAGAGAATAATACTTTTAGCGTAGGCGTTGAGGATTTCTCATTATAAGATTTATGGATTTTAACCTGTGGCTTAGCTGCAGGTTTTATTTTTTGCCTGGCATTTATACAATGCTTTTAGTTTATATTTATTTTGTGGAGGAAGAATATGAAAATTGCAATAGGAAATGATCATGCTGCAACAGAACTTAAATTCATCATTAAGGATTATGTTGAAAGCCTTGGACATGAGGTTATTAATTTTGGAACAGACGACAATGAGTCTTGTGACTATCCGGCATTTGGTAAAGCTGTTGGTGAGGCAGTGGTAGAGAATAAGGCAGATTGTGGTATTCTAATCTGTGGTACCGGTGTTGGAATTAGCATTGCGGCTAATAAAGTTAAGGGCGTTAGAGCAGCAGTTTGTTCTGATGTTGCTACAGCGCATCTTGTTAAAGAGCATAATAATGCTAATATCATTGCATTTGGTGCAAGAATCGTTGGTCAGGAACTTGCTAAAGATATAGTTAAGGCATATCTTGAAGCAGAGTTCGAAGGAGGAAGACATCAGAGAAGAATTGATATGATTCATGATATCGAGTTATAATTCTTGCAAAAATACAAGATATAGTATAAAATAATATGGTCTATGGAATAGTTTAGATAGACTTGAAATGTTGCTAAGTATAAAGTGACAAGATAATAGTAGGAGGATTTATTAAGATGATTACAGCCGGTGATTTTAGAAATGGTGTAACAATCGAGTATGATGGTAAAGTATGTCAAATAGTTGAATTTCAACATGTTAAGCCTGGTAAGGGCGCAGCATTTGTTAGAACTAAGTTAAAAGATATTGTTAATGGTGGTGTTGTTGAAACTTCATTTAGACCAACAGAGAAGTTCCCACAGGCACACATTGACCGTAAGGATATGCAATATTTATATGCAGACGGAGATTTATATAATTTCATGGATGCAGAGACTTATGATCAGATTGCCCTTTCTAAGGAAGATATTGGTGATGCTCTTAAGTTCGTTAAGGAGAATGAGACATGTAAAGTTTGCTCTCATAAGGGTAAGGTGTTCTCAGTAGAGCCACCTATAACTGTAGAGCTTGAGGTTACTGAGACAGAGCCTGGATTCAAGGGTGATACTGCTACTGGCGCAACAAAACCAGCAGTAGTTGAGACAGGAGCCAACGTGCTTGTTCCTTTATTCGTAGAGCAGGGTGATGTAATTAAGATTGATACACGTACAGGTGAGTATTTATCGAGAGTATAATAATGGATAGATTGAGGAATAGACCTTTATCAGAGATTCTTCGAACTGAGGATATATATAATCTCTTCTATGAGGAATTCTCTAAGGAAGAATGGCTTGATGTTACAGTTTTACTTCATAGTGATTGTTCCGCCAGTGATATACTAGAAGATGGAACTGTTCCTAGAGAAGTAATGGAGCGTGTAGCGAATAGATTAGACGAACTTGATAAGGAGAACAATTTAGAGCCCCTTAGACAGGCTATTAAGGAGACTGAATGAGAATATCGATTGTCAATGAAAAAGGAGCAACTGTATATTCGGAAGTGGTAGATAGAACATCAGCTGGTCCTGAGTTTGCTAATGCACTTTCGGCTGAAGCGTCTAAAATTGCTGAGAATTATAATAAGCTTAGTACTTCTAATTCTGGAGATAGGACAATGTCTCTAGAAGATATGCTAAATGAAGCAGCAACAACGTATAATCTTGATATTAATTTCCTTAAAGCTGTTGCAAAACTAGAGTCAGATTTTAATCAGGATTCGGTAAGTTCTGCCGGTGCTGTGGGAATTATGCAGATGTTACCGTCTACAGCCCAGGAATTGGGAGATTTTGATATATACGATCCATATCAGAATATTATGGCAGGGGCGAAATACCTTCGTCAAATGCTAGATAGATTTGACGGCAATTATGAACTGGCGTATGCTGCTTATAATGCAGGGCCTAACGCCGTAGCCCGTGCAGGTGGAATACCACAGAATAATGAGACACCTAAAGCAGTTGCTCTTGTTATGGGGTATTTCAATAATGGAGTTGAAGTTCCCAATAAGACATATACAGTTAATTCGGGACATTCAAGTGAGATTTCAGCAGAATCGGCGGCAGCGAGAGCAAAAGTTGCTTCCGAGCTTGCAGAGAAGCTTAAAGAGTTTCCAAACCATACTTCATATGAATTCTTCGTGGAACAGTTACAAAGTAAGACAAGTAATTCCACAACAAGTAATGCATATGAGAATTTGCTCAGTCAAGCTAATATAGTTATACAGGATATGATTAAAAATGCGAAATAATTTATTTCGCATTTTTATTTTTGTTCTTAAAGAATTCTCTTGTTTCTTTACCAATAACACCGGATAAGGCAAAGAGTGCAATCATATTAGGCAGAGCCATTAATCCGTTAAGAATATCTGAAATTGTCCATACAGCAGTAACAGTCATATATGGTCCGGCAAATACAGCAATAGTATATAATGCGTTATATATTTTTATGGTCTTTGACTTTCCGCCATTAAGATAAGTCATACAACGTTCACTGTAATAATTCCAGCCAAGTATAGATGTAAATGCAAAGAATACAAGGCAAATCATTATTATAAAGGCAGTTATTTCATCAGGGAAAGGTAGAGCCTTCTGGAAAGCATATGTTGTAATTTGGACGCCCTCAAAGCCTTCTATTTGCCATGCCCCGGTTAATACGATTGCAATGCCTGTTATGTTGCAAATGATAATAGTGTCTATAAATGTTCCTGTCATGGATATGAGACCTTGTCTAACAGGTTCTTTGGTCTTTGCAGCGGCTGCAGCTATTGGAGCAGAACCAAGACCTGCTTCGTTAGAGAATATTCCCCTGGACATACCCTTTTGCATAGCAACAAATACCGAACCTACAATTCCCCCCGTAAATGCTTTTGGGTCAAATGCTGCTTCTATAATAATAGCTATTGCAGCAGGAACTTCTGTTATATTTAATATAATAACAAGTATACCTAATATAAAATAAAGAATAGCCATAAAGGGTACAACAACGGAAGCGACTTTGGATATTCGTTTAATTCCACCAAATATAATAATTGCTACAAGCGCAGCGATAACAATTGATGCTATAACAGTAATCCAGCTGAAACCACCTAGTACAGGCAGATTAATGGATTGTACACCTTCAGGATTGAAATAATCGTTAATTGATTTAACAATACCATTTACCTGTGTAACAGTTCCTATTCCAAATAATCCGGCGCAGAGTCCGTTGATTGCAAAGATCTTGGCAAGCCATGTCCATTTTTTCCCTAAACCTTTCTCTATATAAGCGAAAGGTCCTCCCAGAACGTTGCCACTATCGTCAAACTCCCTATACTTAATAGCGAGAAATCCCTCGGCATATTTGGTTGCCATACCAATAAGTGCTGTAACAACCATCCAAAAAAGTGCTCCAGGTCCACCAGAGGCAACCGCAGTTGCGACTCCAACCATGTTGCCGGTTCCAACAGTCGCAGAAAGTGCAGTCATTAGGGAGCTAAAGCTCGATACTTCTCCAGAATTATCATTTCCTTTTTCGTTAATAAATATCCATTTGAAGGCAAGAGGGAGCTTTCTGAATTGAACACCTCTTGTTCTTATTGTTAATATAATGCCACCTATTAATATAAATGCTATAAGGGGAACACCCCATACATATCCATCTATAGTAATTAATGCGTTATCGATTGCTTCAACCACAGTTATTAGTCCTCCATATACTCAAACGGCGTTATTATAACATAATTTTGTCTTTTTTCCAAAGTTTTCTGAGAGATACATATTGTTTGATTAATGCCCAAATCTTTGTTATACTAACTCTGGAGTACTTAGTGGCAAGGTTGGGTACTAGCATATACATTAAAGTACATGAAGTAATTTGCTGGCGTGGCACAGTCGGTAGCGCACCTCATTGGTAGTGAGGAGGTCACGGGTTCGATTCCCGTCGCTAGCTTTTTGGAAGATTTGTCGATTTAACGCGACAATCACAAACAAACCGCGTAAAATACGCACTTATAAGGCGAAAAATAATTAAGAAAAACTAAAAATATTTAGAAAATTAAAAGTAAAAATTTGTCCATATTCGTCCATTTGATAAATAATTTGTCCCAAATTTGTCCTTTATTTCCGGAATTATTTAATAATAAAAGAACTGATTCTTTTGAGTCAGTTCTTTTTGTATATAAAAGAATTTATTATAAACCAAGTTTCTTGAATATTTCCTTTTTTAGTCTTATCAGCCATAGAATGTCTATAAGTTTGTTTCATAACATGATCTGTTTTATATCCAACTACAGCCATAATGTCTACATCAGGAACACCTTCTGCAGATAATATAAAAAAACATTATGAAGCATTTATTAGATGATTATGGTGAAGCTATTATTTATACAATAATAGGATTGGCAATTGTAGGAATTTTAACATTTTTTATGATGTCAATTAGTGGTTGAAATGGAGACGTGCAATGAAGGATATATTAGAGCAATATGGAGAATTAATATTAGCAAGTGTATGTGGAATTATTATACTTGGAATTGTAGCAGCGTTTTTAATTGGCCCATTTAGTGGAGTTTTTGATACATTTCTTAGTCGTATTATGTAATTTGGGCATAAATCGTGGTATAATTTGAATATGAAGTTGATAATGGATAGAGCAAAGGTATGTGTTATGATAAAGTAGAATAAATTATTGGAGTGTATTGGAAATGGAATTAAGAGAAATTGAATCTTTTAAAAGATATGAACATAAAAGATATGCTTTTGATAGAATCAAAACATATATTAATGACAAAACATCAGAAGATATTTTGGTTATATATGGTTTGAGAAGAACTGGCAAAACGGTTCTTATGGAGCAAATTTTACAAGATTACCCATTTAAGGATAAATGTGTTTTTTATGAAGTCTCTGAAAATGATAATATGAGTGATGTCATAAATTGTGTAATAAACGCGAAAAATAAAGGAATTAACATAATTTGCATTGATGAAATAACAAAAGCTAAAGACTTTCCTAATAGTATTGCTTTGCTATCAGATGTATATGTAAAAAATGGAATGAAAATATTACTTACGGGAACTGATTCTTTGGGTTTTTATTTTGCAGGAAATGAGGAATTATTTGATAGAAATCAAACGATTGATACTACATATATTTCTTTTGCAGAGCATTGTTGTGTTTTAAATACAAATGATATGGATAATTATATAAAATATGGTGGTCTTATGTCTAGAGGAAAAGATAGAGTAAAAGACTATAAGAGTGCTTGTAAATACTTAGATAGTGCGGTTGCAAGTAATATCGCTAATAGTATTGCAAAATGCCCATATTATGAAAACCTTAATTCATTTAGTAAAAAAGACATAACAATTATTATTGAGAGAATGGTTGAATTATATAGTGGTATTTGGAATAAGGAAAAACTTCAAAATGAGTTATCAACAGCTACTGTTAACTATCCAATTTCAAAATTAAATGGTTTAGTAGACGCTGACATTATTGATAGTATTGTTATGAAAAAAAATGAAATAACAAAAGATTTTGTTAGAAGAATAAATGCTTCTGGTAAATTAAGCACTAATTTAACAATAGAGGCAGTAAATGATTTTGAAAAGATTCTTCGTGATATGCAGGTATTGTCTATAATTAAAGAAAGACCATTTACACGAATTAATAATTCTTGGATTTCAGAACAAGAGAGATTAGAGTATTATATTGTACAACCTGCAATAAAATTCTATCATTTAAAAGAAGCTTTGAAATTTATTGAAAATGAATCATATTATAGTATTTTATCAGAGCAAAATAGAAATATAATGAAAGATAAGCTTGAAGAAAAAATACTTGGAGATATGACAGAACAAATTGTGTTATTTGATACAATGAATGTATTAAATAATACTAAATATGAAGTGTATAAACCAGTATTTTATGACGGACATAATAAAATCGGAGAATATGATATGTTGATCTGGGATAAATCTATCAATTCATATTGGGGATTTGAGATTAAACATACTACAGAACCGTATCCAGAGCAAAACAAACATTTGTTAAACGAAGATTTCAAGAAAGCAATTGATTATCAATTTGGTAATCGTGAAAATGTATGTGTATTATATCGTGGAGATACTGATGATGATATGTCAAATAATCTTTATGTAAATATTACAGATTTTTTGTCTTTATTAAATAAATATAAAGATTTAAATCTAGTATTTGATAATATAAGAGGATGAATTTATGAATTATATTAATGATAAAATAAAAATTGATTTTCCTGTACCTTATGATATTCAAGATATGATGGAGCAATGTGAAAAGCACGATAAAGATGATAATTATGGTGCTTATGAGGCAAAAGCTTCTTTTTTAACAGGTACACTTTGTAAAAATGCATATGTACATCATAATATTACAAAAAAAGAATGGGAAAGGATAGAGCAAAGGTATGTGTTATAAAGAATCATTAAAAATTAGATTAAATGAAATGCTTATTCCCGCTTATAAAAAGGCGAAAGAAGCACTTACCAACACGGATATGCACTCTATATAAGAGGAGAGTCCGTCTGACGGCGTTACTTCTTTCTTTTCCGATTATAGCTCTTTGTATGTGTTACTGTCAATTAGTAACTCATATAGCTTTTCGTCGAATGAAGAAAGGTAATCTATAGATTCTTGAATTTCTATCGGCAATGAAGAATATTTTTCGTATGTTAGTGTCTTATCTAGCCAATTACAAAATCCATCATATATTTCTTGCATAATAGGAAGACGATTTATACTTTCGTCATAAGTAGTATTAACTATCTTATCTAACCATATATTCCAATCAAAATAGTATTCGAACTGAGGATAATTATCCTTAAATTCTTTAGAAGGGGTGAAGAATTTGTATGTAGAAGAGCCATCTGAAGGCAGCTGTTCTACAATATCATTCGTTTTTGGAAAGAAGGAACAACCATAGTTGTATATTTCTTCTTTTATTATTCCAGTCGTTTTCTTAATTTCATTTACTATTGTTCTTTTGTTTGCATCGTAAATGTCAAGTAGAATTATTCGTCTAATGTAAGAAATGAATTTTTTATATTCTTCTATAATATCTGCTTTTCGCTTTGAGAATAAAGATTCTTTCGCGTTGCAGTTGTATCTTTCATAGGTCTGTTCTGTAGTTGTGTAATAGTTGCTTTCGTGATTGACATATATGCGTTCAGCTTCCCTGCGTTTATTTTGTATTTTTATTATAAAGGGGTCTCGCTTATGTGCATCTAAAAATTTCTTGTGATTTTTACAGCCATCGCAACAGTATTTTCCATTATTTTGTGTAATAAAGAAACGACCACAAATCTCACACATTTCTATTTTTCTATTATTAGTTTTATATGTGGCATCAGTTAGTGCGCTTATAACTAAATCTAATGATCCTGTGTGTATATAGGAAGTATCAGAAGTATTACATTTGTTATAGAATTCTTCTAATTCATCGTATAAGTTGTAATTATATTTTTTTCCAATATCTTTAAATAATTTCTGTATATCAATATTTAATGATAGTGGAATAAAGAATGTTCCTCCATTTAGTTTATAAAAGTAATATATAAAATTCTCTGGAGATATAGGGCTTTTTACATAACGGAATATAGAGCCCTCGAATTCTTCCTCTTCTATTTCATAGGGGTTAGGAGATGGGGCTGGCATATAAATATCATAGATGTCTTTGGTACTTATTTTTTTTATTGTTTCTTCGTTTGTATTATAGTTTTTGTATGATATAAGGAACGAATCCTTATTTAGTTTGTAATTTGTAACACAGCCTGTTTCTTCCGGTGAATAGAAATTTTCTGCAAAAAATGTATTTAACATAGATGAGTCCACGCTGTTTTTTGTTGTTTCAAATGAATAATTGTTTTCTTTTACGTAAGTACTTAACTTGGTTTTTAAGTATTTATTAAATTCTTCTTGATTATCTTGTATATACGAATGATAAAAATTTGTTTCGCCTATTCTGTAATAAGAGCTTGTATGAGGACTACTAATATCTGTAAACAATGTGTGATTAAATAAATAATCGGCTAAATGGGATTCAAGGTTGTCGTTATTTATTTGGAATTGGTTTTTTGAAATCACATTTGGTATATATTCTTTGAGTAGTTCTTCAAAAAAGTGTTGTATAAATTCGTCGGATTCTAAATATAAATCTTCTAATAAACCATTTGATTCAATATTTCTTTTTTTCTTTAGAATGGTCCTCAATTCTTCTAAGAGTTTGGATAAATGTGAGATGAGTGCAAATTGATAAGGTGAGTAATATAAATATAGTTGTAATAAATAAGACTCTTTTACTTTATCAACATCTAGGCAGTTATCTTGAAAAAACTCTAGACAGTGTGAATTTATGGAATATTTTGTACTAGCTTCATCAAAGAAAATTTCGTTCTGTAAACGATTGGCAAACTGTTTTATTTCCGCAGAATTAATCCAATCATCTATTATTTGATACGGAAAATCAGTTTTATCTGGAATATCATTTAAGTCAGGCGCAATATGTTTTTCAATTTGATTAGACAAATAAGATGAATTGGTATTGTATTGTTCATTCCATATTTTGCATGTCAATTCTTTGGCATCCATTTCGTATTCTTTTCCATTTATCCTATATATAATTGAATCAACATTGTTATTAACATAATTAATTGTAAAAGGCTTCATATATTTTTCCTTTCAATTTTATTCTTGCAATTATTTTAACACAGAAAATATATAATGTAAATTGTTGTGTTAAAATCTGTGGATTTTATTATTTTTCTTATAGAATATACTTAAAACATACAAAATGAATTTCGCAGAGAAGGGAGCTTATTATGAGTACAGGTGTAATAGCTAAAAAAAGCAGAGATGGTATAAGAGTTTACGATTCAGAGGCATTACTTACGAAAGATAGAACTATATGGATTTTTGGTGAAATTGATGACAAGCAAGCCTTTGATGTTACTAACCAGTTGATGGTTCTTGATGCAGATAGTAAAAAAGAGATTAAGCTGATAATTTCATCCTGCGGTGGAGCAATTAATGATGGACTTGCAATTTATGATGTAATGCAAATAATTGATTCGCCAATAAGAACTATAGCTATTGGAACAGTTGCATCAATGGCATCAATTATTCTATCAGCAGGTGATAAAGGGAAGAGAGAGATACTACCTTCCGCAAGGGTAATGATTCATGATCCACGAATTATTAGTAATGGAAATGTTATGACAGCAAGTCAGGTTATTGAATTGGGTAGCGATTTACAAGAGACGAAGAATATGGTTAACAATATTTTGGCAAAGAATTGTAATAGAGAACTAGAAGAGGTAAATAATGATACTTTGGTTGATAAATATATGTCGGCACAAGAAGCTATTGAATATGGAATAGTAGATATTATATGTGAAAGGTTGTGATGTTATGAAAGGTGAAGTCGTTAGTCTTACGATTGGAGATGAAGAATCTGTAAGTTCTTATTTTGGAGATAATATGAATATGCTTGTAGTCGGACCACCTGGTTGTGGTAAAACATTTAGCGTTGTATCTCCTAATATTGTCAATAATAATGGATGTTCTATGTTTATTGATGATAAAAAAGGTAACTTATATCATAAGCATAAAGAGGAGCTTAAAGCATCGGGATATTTAGTTCTTTGCTTTAATCTGATTAACTTTTATGGTGATATGCATTATAACCCGCTTGAAAGTATAAAATGTAGAGATGATATTTTTAAGTTTGCTAATATTTTGATTCCAGAGGAAAAAACTGCAAGTGATCCCTTCTGGGTAGATAGTGCTAGAGAGCTTTTGATAATAATAGTTGAGATTCTTTTGAATGATGAAAAAACAGTTAATCTAAAGAGTGTAATAGAACTATTGCACAAGACTCAATTTCGTGTAGATCGATCTAGAAGAAAAATGAAAGATGAAGTTGATAAGATAATTGATAGACACAGAGCAGAAGGTAAATCATATGTATCTATGGATAGATATAGTTCTTTCAAGGAATGTGCCGAAGACACATGGAATTGTATAAGACGTGCATGTATCAGTGCGTTATCGGCATATGATTCGGATAGGCTTTATTCAATTACTGATAAAAACACATTTGATATTACGAAGATGGGAATGGAAAAAGTAGCGTTATTTGTCACATCTAGCGATACTAATGGAGCATTTGATGCTATTGTTCAGCTTATGTATAGAGAGTTTTCGGAGAAATTGATTGAGTATGCAGATATAGATCGTGTCGATTATGGTTCAATGCTTCAACAGCACGTGAGATTTATATTGGATGACTTTGCAAGTGGTGTAAGAATGAAAGGATTTGAAAAGGTTATAGCTAATTGTAGATCTAGAAATATAAGCTTTGTGATATGCATTCAAAGTCTTAGTCAACTACAAGGGTTATATGGAGAAATGTCTAATAGTATTCTAGACTGTATAAACTATAGAATATACTTTTCAACAACTAATTTGAGCACTCAGAATTATTTATCAACGATAATGGATATTCCTTTGTCAGACATACAAAATATGCAACCAGATGAAATTGTTATCGAACAAAAGAATCGTTCTCCAAGATTTGGAAGACGCTATAGCTTTAGGTGATTTAGGGGAGAAGGAAATTACTCAAAAGACAAAAAAACTATCACCAATACAGGTGTGCACTCTGTTAATACAGAGGAGAGCCTGTCTGCGGGTGACGCTTCTTTCGTTGGTCAAAATATATCATAAAAAATGATTTATTTCAATTGCTTTAATAGGAGGTTATGAATGGATAAGAAACAAAAAATATTAATTATAATAATAGCTGCAATTGTAGTAATAGGTGGTGCAATAGGTGGGTACTTTGGCTATAGTGCTTATCAAGAGAAGAAACAGCAAGAAGAAGTTGAAGCTTTTCTAAAGGCTATTGAGGAAGAACAAAACTCAACTATTAATGCGTTCAATGATAAAATTAATGGAATAGTTAATCCATTATTAGTTGCAGATGCGAACGGACAGAATCCATCACTTGACAATAATAATGATATAGATGCTTTAACTAATGCTGTTAATGAGCTAAATAATGTTACTAATGATGTAAATAGTAATGTTATTTTAACTCAAGAACAAAAGAATAGCTTGCTCCAGGCAATTACAGAACATATAAATAGCATAAATACTAGAATACAAGTTATAAATGATGAAAAGGCTCAGGCAGAAGCGCAAGCAGAAGCTGATAGAAAGGCTAAGGCTGAAGCGAGTGCAAAGAGTTCTGGTAACACATCATCTAGCAAGTCAAATAGTAATGGTAGTAATAATATTGGTAACGAAACAAACAATGAGGCTAATATTAATGGCAATATTTATACTTCACCAGATGGACGTACTTATCAGCTTAATATGTCGGCAGAAGAAGCAGCTGTTAACCTTCAACAAGCAAGGGAAAGATCTATGCAGCAGTACGAAGAATGGAAAAAAAGTCATAATGAATATCGATGGGATTAACGAACAACACTGTTATAACAGCAAGACAGGCTTATTGGTTACATCGATGCGATGACAGAAATGGATAATAAAGTGAAATAATGTAAATGAGCTATAAATAAGATTCAAAGGAGAATAGAATTATGGAAAAGAAAACGAAAATTATTATTGCTATAATAGCTGCAATCGTAGTAGTAGGTGGTGCAGTAGGAACTGTACTGGGAGTAAACGCATATAATAATAAGAAAGAGAGAGAAGCAGTAGAAGCATTCTTGCAGGAAATGGATAAGGCAAGAACTAACGCCATTAATGCGTATAACGAGAGAGTAAACCAGATAGTAGCACCGCTAGGAGATGTAAATACAAATAGCGATGTAAATGCAATGACAAATGCAGTAAACGAACTTAATACTGTAGTAAATGATGTAAATAATGACACATTGTTAATGCAAGAGCAGAAAGATGCAGTAAATGGTAATGTAACAAATCAGATAAATGTAATCAATGCGAGAATAGGTGCAGTGAATGAAGAGAATGCTAGAGTAGAAGCGGAAGCAAATGCAAAGGCAGAAGCACAAAGACAAGCACAGGCACAAGCAAGTAGCAATAAAAAGAAGAATAGTGGTGGTTCATCAAGCAGTAGCGCATCAAGTAGCAACTCTGGTGGCGCAGCAGGTTCTACAGGAGGAACTTCTGAAGGCGGTGGAAGTGCGGCTCCAGCTCAATCAAGTGGTGGCTCTTATGTTGCACCTAATGGACAAACTTACTCGTCTGTTCACGAATATGCTATGGAATTAGCTGAATATGAGAAAAACCATACATACACAGATGAATGGGGAATGATACATCGTTTTTGATATCACACATCTAACGTAAATAATATTTCTTCATATAATAAATATGGTTGTTATCAGGAGCTGAAAATGAAGGTAAACGAGGGAATAAATCTGATTGTATGTAATCGATAAAGATACAGATATCGGATTAATTATTGATAGATATAATAATATGGATCCAAAACAACGAGATAGGCTTATTGGTTACATCGATGTTATGACAGAAAGGAAGGGTAAGATTATATGACAGCAAGTTTATGGTGTAATAATTGTCAAGATTTTATGTCAATATATGGTTTTAATGTAAAAGAAGATCTAAAATATACAAAATTTGCACATTTGCTTGGCAAAGAGATAAAAACGGAAGCTGATTTTGAGCAATGGATAAAACAACAAGAGGATGCTGGTCACGTACAACATACAGACAGTGGGTCTTTAATAATAGATGGAGAGTATATATATGATGCGTTTGAACGTTTTAAAAATAACGGTGAAAAGTGTCCTATATGTGGTTCTGCAGATTGTAGCTGGCATTAATAAAATTTATTTTTTTATAAAATAGACTTTTTCTTTTTATTTGTAGTTATATGTTATAATTACTAAGGAAGCCTAGTAAAACATATAGTATAGATAGAATTTTATTTGTCCATTACTTGTCCATTCTTTTGCGAAAATGGCATAGATTCAATATATATATACTACAAAGTAAGGGTTCGATTCCCGTCGCTAGCTTTAACCAAATCATTTATGGTTTGGTTTTTTTTGATTTATTATACATATATAGAAACAAATTGCTGTATACTATTTACATAAAGATATGCTTACGATACATAGGGAGGAACTGTTTTATGGATATCACAATTTTATTAGGCCTACAGAACTTTAGAGAAGGAGTAGGCTCCATTTTTACAGAGTTTCTTAACAAGGTAACCTGGTTTGGAGATATGAATATTGTCATAGTTCTTCTTGCTATTATTTACTGGAGTATAAGCAAGGAGACAGGGACTTATCTTCTTATGGGTTGGTCAGGAAACCGTATTGTTAATGGGTTTCTGAAGGTTACTGCATGTGTATATCGTCCTTGGATTAGAGATCTTCGTATTATTCCTAATGCCGAGGCTAAGGAGCTGGCCACAGGATATTCATTTCCAAGTGGACACAGTATGAATGCTGCTTCACTCTATGGTGGTATTGGAATGAAGAAGGGCGTACATAAGGTTATTCGTATTATAATGTGGATTATGGTGGTGCTGATTATATTCAGCAGGAACTTCCTTGGGGTTCATACTCCACAGGATGTCCTGGTGGGTGTTGTATTAGGCCTTATTGTGATGCTGCTTACGGGCAAGTTACTTGAGTGGCTTAAGAAGCATCCCAAGATGGATTTATTAGTTGCAGGCATTGGAATTGCAATTGCCATAGCAGTGGCTATATATGCGTCAGTTAAGTCATATCCGGTTGATTATGATGCAGAAGGCAAGATTCTAGTTGATGGGCAAAAAATGGCCCAGGATACATTCAAAGCAGTTGGCTGGGCCAGTGGCTTTTTTGCAGGATGGGTGTTAGAGCGAAGATTTGTTAAGTTTGCAGATGATGTATCATTGCAGTTAAGAGCTGTTAGGGCTACAGTCGGACTGTTTTGCTATTATATTGTGACTCTTATTATTAATCCTTTAATTAAGTCCGTTACTCCTTCTGGCGCTGGAAATGTTATTCGTTGTTTTATTCAAATGTTTTGCATTGTATTTCTCTTCCCGTTAATATTTGTACTTATAGAGAAGAGAACAGAGAAGAATACAGCAGGGGGCGCAAAGGGCAATGAAGGATGAGATAAGATTCACAAGTGATGATAGTGTTGCTATAATTGCACCTCACCCCGACGATGAGTGTATTGGTGCAGCAGGAGTACTTATTAATGCTTCTCATCAGACAGATATTTATGTTGTAACTGATGGGTGTTATGGTAATACTAAGAGAAGTGCCGAAGATGAGGCAAGGTTAAGAAGAGAGTGGTTCGAAGAGGAAATGTCAATAGTTAAGCCTCGCAATTGGTTTTGGCTGGGAATTGAGGATACGAAGGTTTCAGTTAATCCTGATTTTGCTACTCAGATTGATTTTACGAGGTATACGAAGGTGTTCTTGCCATGGGGCAAGAGTCTTCATCCGGATCACAGAGCTACTTATGAAAGCTGTCTAAGTCAGATAAAAAAACAAAATGCTAATAAGGCAGAGTACTATATGTATGAGGTGTGCGCTCCATTTCATAATCCCCGATATTATATTGATATTACGGATGTTCTTGATAAGAAGCATGAATTGATAAGATGTCATAAGGAAATGGATTATGAGATTAAACAGATTACTCTGTTAAATCAATTCCGTGCCTCGCAGCTTCATAAGACTATTGGGATTGAATGTATTGAGGCCTATGATAAGGTTGAAATATTTTTCTAGATACTAAATAGGTTTCAAGGAAGTTAAAAAATGTCGCATTTTTAATGTTTCTCGTGTATATTAATAGTAAAGAGAAAAAAAGCATTTTCTTAAAGGGGTAGGAGGTATTACTATGAAAAAACGTATTATAGCTATAGGGTTAATAGCAATTCTACTGGTATCCACATTAGCAGGATGCTCGTGTTCTAATTCTACAACCAATAACACAACAACTACTGCATATAAATGTGATTTCAAGAATTCGGACGTTGCTATTCCAAAGGGAACAAAGCTAACAGACAATGGACTTGAAGTCACAGACAAAGCAGATGCAACAGTTAAGAATGTACTTGACATCGAGAAGCAGCTTCCAGCAATTATAGCTCGTGATGGTGAAGAACCAAGTCCTGAACTAAAATATATGCAGGAGACTAACGCTAAGAAGCTTAGATGGTCGAACTATAATGCTATTGCAGATTATACTGCTGAAACCGCCAATCAGATTGACCCAACATTTGGTAAGGTTACTGAATTCGGTAAGGATGTATTCAACCTTGCAAGAGCATACTACACAGGCGATGTGAGTGCTGCAATCTCTGGAGTCAGCGGAGTACTTAATATGTTCGGCATATTCGGAAGCAGTGGGGGAGCGTCTAATGAACAGATTCTTATGGCGGTTCAGCAGGTCTATAGTCTGGTGCAGGATGTAGCATTAGATGTTAAGGATTTGCAAGGTCTCACATCAGCAATGAGTATGCAACTTGATGAAACAACAATGCAAGCTTATCGAAATGGATTACAGCCATTTGATAATGCAATGGTTGCTCTTGATACTGATGCAGAGATTTTACAGCAGATGCTTGTAACAGGTGCAGTTGAGTTACAGAAGCAGGGAATAAATGCACCTGCGGAGAATGCAACAGATGCCGAAAGACAAGAATATATAGGCAAGTTAATTGCTACTATTGAAGCGCAACAAAACACCAACCCTAATCTTAAGAATTTTGATAGTATAATGAATGACCTAATTAATAATTATACACTTGTAACAGGAGAACTAAGTAAGACTAAAGACTTTAGTCCGCTTACAGCCTATGATAATTATTGGAATACGTATTTTAATTGGGAGAGTCAAGGTTATGCACTTCGTGAAGCTTATCGTGGTAACGCGGAATACCAAGTAAAAAGAGCCTATGCTTTAATCGTATTATATTATAATATTGGAGTAGAAGGAACGACTGTGACATATCAAAAGTATGGTCAACTCTTGAACGATGCACTTACACAAATTGAGCAGAACGGTCCTGGTATTAGTCCACAGGTTGTGGCAGATAATTGGCATAGAATAGAACCGAATCCTAATTATGTAAGGGGATATACCTTAGATCTTGAAAATGGTCTTTATAGTGGCACATTCGATAAAAGACTATTTGCGTTATATGTTAGTAGTCCGAATGATACTGGAGACGAGACAAAGAATGGTGTTAATGTTTCAACAGGGATTGTTGAAAAATTTGTATCAAAATTTCATGGAAAAACACTACGCGAGGATATGGATTTGGCAGGTTTTAATAAGCTTGCTGATTACGTTACATATCCAGACGGTTTGATGTTCAATATTGCGAAAAAAGACAAGGGTAAATGGAAATGTGATTTGGTTACATGGGATGGAAATCTTATTAAGGATAAAACAGTATATACTGGAGATACTCCAGCTGTTTATGATTTACAATAGGGTTGAAAAGAGGATGTCAACCCTCAGCCGCGTCAAGCGGTGCGAAGCAGGGTTGACATCTATTTTAATCATTAACAAGGGGCTGTGGCACAATAAGTGTCACAGTTCTTTTAGTACGCTATAATAATTGATATCAACAAATAGTAGTAATGATGGTGTAATGCTTGGTTTTATTAAAAAATCTCATAAAACATGTCGCATTTCATTGATTAATAGTAAAGAGAGGAAAGCATTTTCCATAAAGGGGCAGGGGGTATTTTTATATGAAAAACGAATTATTGCAATAGGATTGGTGATGATTCTTATAATGGGAACATCAGCAGATTTGTAGAGATTTTTTTGATAGTTGGTGTTATAATCAAGATATAAATGTGACATAAAATATTTTGGATGGTAAAGGATGAGTAGTAGATAAAGGACGTGATTTTATGACTAATGCACAAGCATGGGATTATGCAGTTGGAATGATTAAGGTAGATGGATT
>OCTW011492642.1_pt1 | contig 21065 bp, 17 predicted proteins | sample 1539671 | NCBI WGS metagenome assembly OCTW01 (sample SAMN02144230, study PRJEB22623) | gut metagenome | biome: sheep rumen | host: Ovis aries | place: New Zealand
CAAGCACGTCGGCCTGAACGTCTGCGCAGACCCTTTCATGGGCTCTGCCATGACCGGCGCCAACGGAGGGCTGGTCATCGCTTCCTGTGACGACCCTTCCATGCACAGTTCGCAGAATGAGCAAGATTCCCGTTTTTACGGCGCTTTTGCCATGATGCCCGTGTTCGAGCCCTCCAACCAGCAGGAAACCTATCAGATGACCCGTGCAGCATACGACTATTCCGAAAAGCGCGGCATTCCGGTCCTGATGCGCCTGACAACCCGTATGGCCCATTCCCGTGCCGTGGTGGAGAACGGAGAGGACATCCGGGAGCAGAACACCCTTCATTATCCGGAGAAACCCCGCCAGTGGGTTACGCTTCCGGTTAATGCCCGCGTACGCAACCGGGAACTCATCAAGGACTACGCCGGGTTCGAGGAAGATGCCGTCTCCTCCCCTTTCAATTCCCTTACGGAAGGAAAGGATAACAGCCTGGGCATCATCGCTTGTGGCATAGCATATAACTATCTTATGGAAAACTTCCCTGACGGATGTCCGTATCCCGTGCTGAAGGTGTCCCAGTATCCCTTCCCGAGGGAACTGGCCCGCCAACTGGCCGCCAGGACCAGGCGAATCCTGGTCATGGAAGAAGGCCAGCCCCTGGTGGAAGAACGCCTGGCCGGGGTTTACCCCACCGGCATCCAAATCTGCGGTCGACTGGACGGCACTCTGCCCCGTGACGGGGAACTCAATCCGGATGCCGTCCGGAAGGCCCTCGGGCTCCCTGCTCTCCCGCAGTACCCTTCGTCAGAGGTGATCGCTCCCCGCCCGCCGGCACTTTGCCAGGGTTGCGGCCACCGCGATTTCTACACCGCCCTCAACAATGTCCTGAAGGATTACGCCGGAGCCCGAGTCTTTGGCGATATCGGCTGCTATACACTGGGCTGGATGCCTCCTTTCAACAGCCTCGATACCTGCGTGGAAATGGGCGCCTCGCTCACCATGGCGCAAGGGGCTGCCTACAGCGGCACCTGGCCGGCCGTAGCCGTCATCGGAGACTCCACTTTTACGCACAGCGGAATGACAGGCCTCCTGGACGCCGTCAATGGAAAAGCCGATGTCACCCTCTGCATCTCCGACAACCTCACCACCGGCATGACGGGCGGTCAGGACAGCGCCGGTACGGGCCGCATCGAGGCCATCTGCGAAGGCCTGGGCGTGGAGAAGGAGCACATCCGCACCATCGTCCCGCTTCCCAAGAATTATCCGGATATGGAAAAAGTTATCCGCGAAGAGCTGGAGTACCACGGTGTATCGGTCATCGTCTGCCGCCGCGAATGCATCCAAACCCTCAGAAGACATGCCGCTAAAAAGTAACTGATTATGAAAAAAGACATTATACTTGCTGGCGTGGGAGGACAAGGTATCCTCTCCATCGCAACGGTCATCGGATCGGCCGCCCTGGAACAAGGCCTGTATCTCAAACAGGCCGAAGTTCACGGCATGAGCCAGCGCGGTGGCGACGTACAGTCCAACCTCCGCCTCTCGTCGGCCCCGATTTACAGCGACCTGATTCCCCGGGGCGGAGCAGACCTCATTGTCTCACTGGAACCCATGGAAGCCCTGCGCTATGTGCCGTATCTGGCCCCAGACGGATGGATTATCACCAATACCACCCCGCTGGTGAACATTCCCGACTATCCGGAGATGGACAAGGTGATGGATGCCCTCAACGCTTTCCCTCAGGTGCTGGCATTGGACGTGGACAGCATTGCGAAAGACCTGGGCAGCCCGCGCGGAGCCAACATGGTGCTCCTGGGTGCCATGAGCGCCGTCCTTCACATTCTGGAACCCGAGAAACTGCGGGAGGGTATCCGCCGCATCTTTGCCCGGAAGGGAGACGCCGTGGTGGAATCCAATATCAAGGCCTTTGACGCCGGTCTCGCCCATTTTCAAAATCGCTGAACGATGAAAAAACCACTTTCCCAAGAAACACTGGACCGGGTGCTCCGGGATATGGGAATCGAAGATATCTCCCGCACCACCATCCGCCAGTGCGCCATGATCGGCAACATGCTCGAACAGAAAGCCGGAGAGCCCTTTTCCCACCTGGAGTTCGGCGTTCCGGGCATTCCTGCCTGTCCTATCGGCATTGAAGCCCAGAAGAAGGCCCTGGACGAAGGCAAATGCTCCATCTACCCTTCGGTTCAAGGCTTGCCGGAGCTGAAAGAGAACGCCTCGCGCTTTGTCAAGGCGTTCATCGACATCGACATCGACCCCAAGGGCATCGTCCCTACGGTAGGCTCCATGCAGGGAAGCCTCACTTCCATTCTGGAATGCTCCCAGCTGCAGCCCGGAAAGGACACCATCCTGTACATCTGTCCCGGTTTCTCGGCGCAGGGCCGGCAACCGGACATCCTGGGTATCAAAAATGTCTGGTTCGACATCTACGAATACCGGGCCGAAAAGCTACGGGACAAACTGGAATCCTATTTCAAACAGGGGAATATCGCCGCCATCCTGTATTCCAACCCCAACAATCCGGCCTGGATCTGCCTGACGGACGAGGAACTTCAGATCATCGGCGAACTGGCCACCCGGTACGATGTGATTGTCCTGGAAGACATGGCCTACCTGTGCATGGATTTCCGAAAAGACCTTTCCGTCCCCTTCGAACCGCCGTTCCAGAGCACTGTAGCCCATTATACGGACAACTACGTGATGCTGCTGTCCGGGTCCAAAATCTTCAGTTACGCGGGAGAGCGGATCGGCATCGTGTGCATCTCGGACAAGCTTTACCAGCGGGAATATCCCGCCCTCAAGGAGAAATGGGGCATCGCCCGATTCGGCGACAATTTCATTCTCAATTACTTGTATGTCAACACGTCCGGCGCTTCCCATTCGGCCCAATATGCCTTGTCGGCCATGTTCAAGGCCTGCGTGGAAGGCCGATACAACTTTGTGAACGAACTCCGCAACTATGGTTTCCGGGCGCATCGCTCCAGAGAGATCTTCGACCGAAACGGCTTTCACCTGGTCTATGACAAAGATATGGAACAGGCCATCGGAGACGGTTTCTTCTACACGGTGGAATACCGGGACATGTCCAACCGCGAGCTCCTGGAAGCCCTGTTCCGCTGCGGCGTGGTGGCCATTCCGCTCAATACCACGGGCAGCAGCCAGTGCGGCATCCGCGTCTGCGTGTCACGTCTTCTGAACGACGAGGACTTCCTCCGCCTGGACAATCATCTGAAACTCTTTGTAAACTTAGTGGAATCATGAAATATGTAAGCGCCGACGAAGCCGTCAAACTGGTCCGGAGCGGAGATACCGTCGTCTGTCAGGGCGGCACGTCCGTACCCGTCATCCTGCAGGAAGCCCTGGCACGCCGTCACGAGGAACTCAGGGGCGTCCAGATTGTCAGCGGATTCAACATCACCGCAGCAGAAGCCCCTTTCTGCAAGCCCGAATACAAGGATTCGTTCCTGGTGAACAGCATTTTCATCAGCGCAGACCAGCGAAAACACATCGCCGCCGGTTACGGGACCATGACGCCCGCCTTCCTGGGCGAAGTGCCCGGTCTGTTCCGCCGCCGGGAGATGCCCGTGGACGTGGCGTTCATCAACTGCTCCCTGCCGGACGAGAACGGATATCTCAGCTTCGGCATATCGGCCGATATCGCCGTGTCGGCCGTGGAATGCGCCCGGGTGGTGATTGCCCAGGTGAGCCCCAATATCCCCTACCTCTACGGCAAATGTCTCATCCACGAGTCGGAGATTGCGGCCGCCGTCTATACCGAGGAACCGCCGCTGGGAATGGTGTTCGGAGACCCCACCCCCATCGAAGCGGCCATCGGCGCCAACGTGGCGTCGCAGATACCGGACGGCGCCTGCCTGCAAATCGGCGTGGGCGGCATTCCCAATGCCGTTCTCAACGGCATCAAAGACCACCGGCACCTGGGGCTTCATACAGAAGCCATGACCGACGGCGTCATCCGCCTCATCAAGGAAGGTGTCATCGACAATTCCCTCAAGAAAGTGCACCCCGGCGTCAGTGTGGCCGCGCTGGCCATCGGCTCCAAGGAAATGTACAAATACATCGACCACAACCGGACCATGGAATTCTTTGACGTGGCCTATACCAACGATCCTTTCCTGATTGCACGGAATCCCAGGGCCTGCGCCATCAACTCCGCCATCGAAGTGGACCTGACCGGCCAGATCTGCGCCGACTCCATCGGCGAGATGATGTTCTCCAGCGTGGGCGGCCAGCACGACTTCATGTACGGCTGCTCCCTGGCCGAAGAAGGACGCATTTTCATCGCCCTGCCTTCCCGGACCACCAAGGGGAAATCCAAGATTGTCCCCACCCTTACCCCCGGAGCCGGCGTGGTGACCACCCGTTTCCAGACGCAATATGTGGCAACGGAACACGGCATCGTCTATCTGAGGGGAAAAAGCCTGGCCGAAAGGGCCAAGCTCCTGATTTCCATTGCCCATCCCGATGACCGGGAAGAGCTGGAGAAAGCCGCCTGCAAGCGCTTCGGCTACAGTTTCCTGCGGCTCCGTTAGCGGATGGCGGCCGCAGCGATACTGGCCACCACGGATCGCAGCCTCGCCACCGCTCCCCCATCGTGGGGATGTACACGGTTGGTGAGGATGATGACAGCCGTATCGGTATCCGGATCCAGAATGATGGAAGTACCTGTGTAGCCCGTGTGGCCGCGCAGGTTTTCCGTTTCGAAGATGTCCCCGCTGGTATAAGGGCCGTTGTAATACGTATCCCAGCCCAGGGCGCGGGCCACCTTGGGATCGTTGACGGCGGGGACTTCAAACATCTTCCGCACCGTCTGAGGGGCCAGGATCCGGCGGCCGTTCCAGCTGCCGTCTCCAAGAAGCGCCGCCGCGATGACAGCCAGGTCTTCCACATTGGAGAACACCCCGGCATTGCCGGAATTGCCACGGTTGATGATGCGGGCGATGGGGTCGTGGACGGCGGCCACCAGCGGAAGGCCGTCTTCCTGAACCTCGGTAGGGGCACAGAGCTCCGCCAGCTCCGGTTTGACGGGATTTCCATCCAGCGGGAAATAAGCAGTATGCCCGAGTCCCAGGACATCGAAGACATGCTGCTGCACATAGTCACAGAGCCGCTGCCCCGTAATGCGCTGGACAATATGCTGGAGCGTCACGAAATTGAGGCAGCTGTACAGCTGGTCGCTTCCGGGACGGAAATTGCGCCCGGCGCGCGTAGCGATATAGCCGATAAAGGCTTCCGGGGTTCCGGCGCCGAATTCTGCCACGTAGGCGTCCACATCGGCATAGGCATCCAGACCGGAGGAGTGCGTCAGGAGGTGCTGGACGGTGATTTCCGCCTTATCCCCTGTCACGGGGTCCACCCAGGGCAGAAAGCCGGGAATGTAACGGCTCACCGGGTCCACCAGGCGAAGTTGTCCCCGTTCCACCAGCTGCATCACCGAAAGGGTGGTTCCCACGCATTTGGAAAGGGAGGCCAAATCAAACATGGTATCTGTCGTAAGTATCTCTTTATCAGGGACGAGAGACTTATAACCGAAAGCTTTATGATAGACAAGCACCCCGTGATGGACAATACCGATGACCGCTCCGGGAATCTCTCCGAGGGCGACGGAAGCGTTGGCGGCGCTGTCGATGAGCGCCAAATGGGAGGAACACATGCCAGCGGCTTCCGGAGAAGCGTGAGGAATGCCCTGAGACCGGGGACCGGTGCAGGAAAGCACCACGGCGGACAACACCGCCAGAAGGATTTCTTTAAAATACATAGGTCGTTGCCATGCCAATCGTCCAGTCGCTGACTTGCGGGTCCAGGCCCCGGCCTACATCCAGCGAGAGGATGAAATTCGTGTTGATCTGGATTTTCCCTCCAAGGCCGAAGGCGGCCATCACGGGAAGGGACCTGTCCTGCCAGATATTCAGTCCCGGATACATTTCTCCCAGCTTTTTCTGTTCCTGCAGCCGATAAGTACGGGTGATGGCACAGAGGTCGGCAAAAGGGTTCAGCACCAGGTTGACATCCTGATTGAAAAGCTGGAATTTGAAGGGAATAAAACGCAGTTCGAAATTGCCCCATGCATACCCGGCAGCCATCACGCGGTTGTAGCGGATGCCCCGTACCGTAACACGGCTGCCCAGGCCGCAGATTTCTTCATAAGGATAGAAGATGGTGGCCACCTCGTTCAGATTATAGTAGGGAATCTCTCCGGCAATCTGGTGCTGCAGCCCCAGATGATATGCAAAGACAAGCCTCCCGGGGAAAAGCGTCACATAATGCCGGAAATGGGCCACCAGCTGCGCATAACTGTACTTCCACCGCCCCAGGTCCGCGTTTCCCACCAGATAAAGTTCTCCGTACACCCCCTGGTTAGGAGAGAGTTCCACATCCCGGGTGTCATAAACGAAGCCCCCCTTGAATTCCAGCGACGTTCCTCCGGAGAATTCATCTTCCCGGATGAGGCCGATATCCCGGTATGCGACAAACAGGCTGTTTGCCGAATCGTATTTTTGCAGGGAAAAATCGGCCATCCGGACATGGCGGAACACAAACCCGCCCATCCAGTCCAGATGGGAGCCGATTCCCCCCATCACAGACCCGGCGACACGGAAAAACCGCCGTTTGTTGGTGTACCAGGCCGTACGCGTGTCTGCATTCAAATCCAAGGCGGCGTCATAGGGCGACGCGATGCCATTGAACCCATAGAAGTTGTTCACCATGGCGTCCCGGTAGGTTACGCTGGCATTGACGCGAAGTCCCTTGATGAGCGAGGGGGACTCAAAATAAAAATGGGCGAACCAGGAACCTTTGGTGGCGTATGCCGCCGAAAAACCCGCATGGTGAAGAAAGTTGGGGTATGAACTTCCGTCTCCGTAATAGAAGAAATCCGAAAAGGCTCCCAGCGTGACACCGGTGTCCGTAGTATATCCCAGATTGGGCATGGGCGTGAATACCCAGCCGGTCTTGGGCTTGTCCCGGGCGACGGAGAAAACACCCGGAAGGAGCAGGAGAACAACACAGACAAAAACCTTTTTCACATTGTCTTCATTTGATACAAATATAAGGAAAAACTATGGGATAACGGAAGTTTTTTTGCTATATTTGCAAAATACAGATAAGTACACTAAGATAACATATAAGCATATGGACAAACTCCAGGAACTGACCCAGAAGCTGTATAACGAGGGTCTTTCAAAAGGAAAAGAAGAAGGCGAAGCCATTCTGGCCCAAGCCAAAGAAGAAGCCAATTCCATCGTCAAGAAGGCCAAGGAAGAAGCGGCCCTCATCATGGAGAAAGCCCGCAAGGAGGCCGATGATTACCGTGTCAAGATGGAAGGAGACGTAAAGATGGCATCCACCCAGGCCCTGCAGGCCACCCGCACCGGCATTGAGAACCTCATCATCGCCAAGGCCGTGGACACGCCCGTGAAAAACGCCCTTTCGGAAACCGCTTTTCTCAAAGAAATCATCAGCGCCGTCGCAACGCGCTTCAGTGCCCAGGAAAGCACGGACATCGCACTTCTTCTTCCCGAGAACCTGCAGAAAGAACTGGAACCCTTCGTACAGGGAGAGCTGGCCAAAACGCTCGGCAAGGGCGTAGAAGCCTCCTTCTCCAAGAAAGTGGAGGGCGGATTCAAGATCGGCCCCGGGGACGGCAGCTATTTCATCGACCTTACGGATGAAAGTTTCCGGGAGCTCATCGGAGACTATCTGCGCCCCGCCACCAAGAAAATCCTTTTCGGATAGCCCATGAGCAATTTCGAGTACATCATCTCCAGCCTCCCCTTCCTCACGGCAGATTACAGATACGAAGACGGAGAGGGTTTCAGGAGTGTTGTGGACCAAATCCGCAGCGAACTGTCGGAAAAAGACGCCGAAGCGCTGGATTTCCTCCTCAAAGGCTTCAAGCCCGAGGAACTGAACCCGGACTTCTATGCCTGCGCCCTTTCCCATCCGGTCAAATTCCTGCGGGAGTTCTTCCGCTTCGACCTGAACCTGCGCAATGCCAAAGTCGGCTTCCTGAACCGGGAACTGGGCCGCCCGGACGACCTGGATCTCATCACCGGCCTGGGAACGGAGGAGGATGAAAACCTGGATATCGACCTCTACCGTTTCCGCGGGGGCGAATTCGAGGAGGAGATGGAGGTGGCATCGGCCCTCGCCCAGGTCAGCCTGCTGGAAAGGGAGAAGGCCCTGGACGAAATCACCCGGAAAAAGATCTCTTCCCTGGAAACCTTCCATTACTTCGACCTTACCGCCGTCCTGGCTTACGTGGCCAAACTGCACATCGTCAACCGCTGGCTGGCCCTGGACCCCGAAACGGGCCGCGCTTTGTTCCACCAACTGGTAGATGAGGTCAGAGGCACTTTCGGGGGCGTTAACTATACAGACAAATAAGAAAACCATATATGAAGACAAAAGGAATAGTTACCGGTATCGTGAGTAACCTCGTCACCGTCAAGGTGGACGGTCCGGTTGCTGAAAATGAAATCTGCTACATCGACCTTCACGGCGTGAAGATGATGGCGGAGGTTATCAAGGTGGTTGGAGACAATGCCTCGGTCCAGGTGTTCGAAAGCACCCGCGGCCTCAAGGGAGGCGACACCGTGGAATTCGAAGGCCGGATGCTGGAAGTCCAGCTGGGGCCCGGTCTGTTGTCCAGCACCTACGACGGCCTGCAGAACAATCTGGCCACCATGGAGAATGTTTTCCTGCAGCGCGGCGAATATACCGATCCGCTGAACCGCGAGAAACTGTGGGACTTCACCCCGCTGGCCCAAATCGGAGACAAAGTGATTGCCGCAGATTGGCTGGGCGAAGTCAAGGAAGGCTGGTTGCCCCATAAAATCATGGTTCCTTTTTCCTTCAAGGGCGAATACACCGTAAAATCCATCAAGGAAGCCGGCCAGTACAACGTGGACACCACCGTCGCCGTCCTGGTGGACGCCCATGGAGAGGAAGTTCCCGTCACCATGGTTCAGAAATGGCCTGTGAAAGTGGCCGTTAAGGGATATAAGGAAAAGCCCCGTCCCGACAGAATCATGGAAACGGGCGTCCGTGTCATCGACACCCTGAACCCCATCGCCGAAGGCGGTACCGGTTTCATTCCCGGTCCTTTCGGCTGCGGCAAGACCGTGCTCCAGCACGCCATCGCCAAGCAGGGGGACGCCGATGTCATCGTGATGGCCGCCTGCGGCGAACGTGCCAATGAGGTGGTGGAGATTTTTACCGAATTCCCGGAGCTCATAGACCCGCATACCGGCCGGCACCTCATGGAGCGCACGACCATCATCTGCAACACCTCCAACATGCCTGTCGCCGCCCGTGAGGCCTCCGTGTACACCGCCATGACCATCTGCGAATACTACAGAGCCATGGGACTGAAGTGCCTCCTCCTGGCCGATTCCACCTCCCGCTGGGCCCAGGCCCTCCGCGAAATGAGCAACCGTATGGAAGAACTCCCCGGCGCCGACGCATTCCCGGTGGACCTTTCCTCCATCATCTCCAACTTCTATTCCCGTGCGGGCATGGTGGTGCTCAACAACGGTCAGACAGGCGCCGTCACATTCATCGGCACGGTATCCCCTGCCGGCGGCAACCTCAAGGAACCCGTGACCGAGAGCACCAAGAAAGCCGCCCGCTGCTTCTATGCCCTGGAACAGGCCCGCGCAGACCAGAAGCGCTATCCGGCCGTCGGCCCGCTCGAGTCCTACTCCAAATACCTGGATTATCCGGAAATACGCCAATATCTGGATGAGACCATCGAGAAAGGATGGGCGGATAAAGTGATGTGGGCCAAGAACATCATCCGCCGCGGAAGGGAAGCCTCCGAGCAAATCAACATCCTCGGTGACGACGGTGTTCCCATGAGCTATCATGTAAATTTCTGGAAGAGCGAACTGGTGGACTTCGTCATCCTGCAGCAGGATGCCTTCGACGCCATCGACGCCCTGTGCCCGCTGGAGCGCCAGCGCTTCATGTTGGATCTGGTTCTGGACATCTGCGGCAAGGACTACGACTTCGAAGATTTCGAAAAGTGCCGCGATTTCTTCAAGAATCTCATCAATGAGCTCCGCCAGATGAACTATTCCGCCTACGAGAGCGAACAGTTCTGGGCCTACAATGAATCCGTTAAGAAAATGATTGCATAGACTATGGCTACGAAAGCATACCAAAAAGTTTATACCAAACTGGAAGGCATCACAAAGGCCACCGTATCCCTGAAAGCCAAGGGTGTCTCCAATGACGAGCTGGCTGTGGTGGACGGACGTCTGGCACAGGTGGTGCGCATCAAAGGAGAAACCATCACCCTGCAGGTGTTCTCGGGCACCGAAGGCATTCCTACCAATGCAGAGGTCGTATTCCTGGGAGAGCCTCCTGTTCTCAAAGTGTCCGACCAGCTTTCCGGCCGATTCTTCGACGCCTATGGGCATCCCATTGACGGCGGTCCGGAGATTGACGGCGAGGAGCGCCCCATCGGCGGTCCTTCCGTGAATCCCTACAAACGCCGCCAGCCCTCGCAGCTCATTCCCACCGGCATCGCCGGCATCGATCTCAACAACACCCTGGTCTCCGGCCAGAAGATTCCTTTCTTCGCAGACCCGGACCAGCCCTACAACCAGGTGATGGCGGACGTCGCCCTCCGTGCCGACGTTGACAAGATTATCCTGGGCGGTATGGGCCTGTCCAACGACGATTACCTGTTCTTCCGCCACAGCTTCGAATCGGCCGGAGCCCTGGACAAAATCATCTGCTTCATCAATACCACGGAGAATCCCCCGGTGGAGCGTCTGCTGGTGCCGGACATGGCCCTCACCGCCGCCGAATACTTCGCCGTGGACAAAAACGAGAAGGTGCTGGTGCTCCTGACGGACATGACCCTCTATGCCGACGCCCTTTCCATCGTTTCCAACCGTATGGACCAGATTCCTTCCAAGGATTCCATGCCGGGTTCCCTGTACAGCGACCTCGCGAAAATCTACGAGAAGGCCGTACAGCTTCCCACGGAAGGCTCCATCACCATCATTGCCGTCACCACGCTGAATGACGGGGACATCACCCACGCCATCCCCGACAACACCGGCTACATCACGGAAGGCCAGCTTTTCCTGCGGGCCGATTCCGACACCGGAAAGGTCATCATTGATCCGTTCCGCTCCCTGTCCCGACTCAAACAACTGGTGCAGGGCAAAAAGACTCGCGAAGACCATTCCCAGGTCATGAACGCTTCCGTTCGCCTGTATGCCGATGCCCAAAATGCCAAGACCAAACTGGAGAACGGTTTCGACCTTTCCGACTACGATCACCGTTGCCTGGATTACGCCAAGGACTATGCCCGCGAACTCCTGGCCATCGACGTGAATATCGGCATCACCGAGATGCTGGACACAGCCTGGAAGCTGTTCGCCAAATACTTCTCCCCGGCCGAAACCGGTATCAAACAGGCTCTGATTGACAAATATTGGATCAAATAGATCCTTCACCACGTTCAGGATGCTACGACATTCTGAGTGAAACGAAGAATCTTTAGAATTATGGCAATTAAATTCCAATACAATAAAACTTCGCTGACGGAAATCGGCAAGCAGCTCAAGGTCCGGCAGCGCGCCCTCCCCACCCTACAGAACAAGGAGAGCGCCCTGCGGCTGGAGGTGCGCAAGGCCAAGGCCGACAGCGAACGTTTGATTGACGAGTTGGAGGAGGCCCTGCAGCGTTACGATTATCTCGCCGCCCTGTGGAACGAGTTTGAACCGGGGCTCATCGCAATTACGGACGTAGAGCTCTTCACAAAAAAAATAGCCGGTGTCAAAACGCCCGCCCTGGGCGAAATCAAATATGAAATCCGCCCCTTCAACGCCTTTGTAAAACCCGCCTGGTATGCAGACGGGGTTTCCATCCTCAAGGAACTCAGCCGCCTGGGCATCGAGTCGGAAGTTTACAAGGAGAAGGCCCGGATTCTGGATTATCAGCGAAAGAAGACCACCCAGAAGGTAAACCTGTACGAGAAAGTGCAGATTCCCGGTTATCGTGAGGCCATCCGTAAAATCAAACGCTACATGGAAGATGAGGAGAACCTCTCCAAGGCCTCTTCCAAGATTGTCAAAAACCGCCATGCAGAGGAAGAGGAGGCCTCAGGGCTATGATTACACCCATGATCAAATACTCCTTCATTCTGTTGAATGGAGAACAGGACGGACTGCTGGAAAAAATCCAGGAGCTGGGGCTGTTGGATATCACCCGCAGCACAAAGCCCATGGATGACAATTCGCATGTACTCGCCGGGGAAATCGATTTGCTGGACGGCTTCATTCACGGAATCCGGAAAGCGGAAATTCCGGAAGGCACCCAGCCTGTCCCCTTCCGGGGAGAAGGCTCGGATGACATTGTCCGCCTGGCCGGCAGAACGCTCATGCTCTTCTCCAAATCCAAGGAAAAGATAAAAACCCTGACGAAACAGGTCAAAGACCTGAAAGTCTGGGGCAGTTTCGATTCCTCCATCGTTGAAAAAATCGCCGAAGCAGGCGTTAGGCTGCATTTCCATATCGTGAGTCCCAAAACCTTCCGGGAAAACTGGGCCCAGGAATATGCCCTTTCCGAGATTGCCCGCAACAAGGAAAGCGTTTATTTCGTCGTGGCCGGAGAAGATGATCTTCCCGGTGAAATTCCCGTCCCCAAAGAAAACTGGACAGAACTGGAAGTTCAGCTTGTCAAGGAAACGGCCAGGATGAAAGAATTGGAAGGCGAGATGGCGTCCCTCAAGGAGCGTCTTCCCGAACTGGAGAGCCTACGCACCCAGGCCTACGCCAAGCTGGACCTGTATCTTGCCGGCACAGCCGCCGTTCCCGCAGCGGAGGACACCATTGTCACGCTGGTGGGCTATGCTCCTGCAGAAAACGGAGAGGCCGTAGAAGCCGCCCTGGATGCAAGCGGTTCCTACTACATCAAGGAAGAGGCCGTTGTGGATGACAATCCGCCCATCCAGCTCAAGAACAACTGGTTTGTACGGCAGTTCGAAATTCTTACGGACATGTACGGCCGGCCGGACTACAACGAGTTCGATCCCACGCCTTATATCTCCGTCTTCTTCCTGCTGTTCTTTGCCATGTGTATGGGAGATGCCGGGTATGGCCTGGTCCTGATCATCGGCGGACTCCTGCTCCGGAAGGTGGATGGGATGAAGAATCTGGCCCCCTTGGTGAGCATTCTGGGTGTCGGAACCTTTGTTGTGGGCATCGTCATGCACACCTTCTTCGGCGTGGACATTGCCGTCCTGCCGTGGATTCCCGACTGGCTCAAGTCCATGATGATAACAGGCACCATCGCCGGCTTCGAAGCCCAGATGGTCCTGGCCCTTGTCATCGGTGTCGTCCACCTGTGCCTGGCGATGGTTGTCAAGACGGTCTATGCCACCAAGAACAAAGGTTTCCTGGGCTCTCTGGGCACCTGGGGCTGGACGCTTCTGATCGTGGGAGGCGTACTGGTGGGAACGCTTGCCCTGTTTTTCTCGATTCCCGCCCAAGTGACCAAATGGATTGTCATCGGCCTGGGTATCGTGAGTGCGCTGGGGATCTTCCTATTCAACGACATCAAACGCAACCCCCTCAAGAATATCGGCTCAGGCCTGTGGGAAACCTACAACACGGTTACCGGCCTGCTGGGAGACGTCCTGAGCTATCTGCGCCTGTATGCCCTGGGACTGGCCGGCGGCATGTTGGGCAAGGCCTTCAACGACATTGCCACCATGACGCTGGGAGACGGCGGGTTCGGCTGGGTGCCCTTTGTCATCATTCTGGTTATCGGGCACGCCCTCAACCTGGCCATGTGTTGCCTGGGGGCCTTCGTACACCCGTTACGTCTTAACTTCTTGGAGTTCTTCAAGAACTCCGGATACGACGGCAAGGGGCGCATTTATCGTCCTATCAAGAAATAAATTTCTAAAATTATAATCATTATGAACGAAATTCTCGGTTATCTCGGTCTCGGCCTCATGCTCTCTCTGGCCGGAATCGGCAGTGCCTATGGCACCACCATCGCCGGTAATGCGGCGGAAGGCGCTCTCAAGCGGGCCCCAGAAAAATCCAGCAGCTACCTTATCCTGTCGGCCCTTCCGGCCACCCAGGGTATCTATGGCTTCGTCGGCTTCTTCATGTGGCTGCTCGTGTACAAATTCGACTTTGCCGCCAACGGTCCCCTGCTGTTCGGCGTGGGCGCCGGCGTCGGTCTGGTTTGCATGCTCTCCGCGATCCGTCAGGGACAGGTTTGCGCCAACGGTATCGTAGGCATTTCCCAGGGCCATGACGTGCAGACCAACACCCTCATCTACGCCGCCCTTCCGGAATTCTACGCCATCCTTGGCCTGGTGGGCGCCCTGATGCTTACGCTGGCGATTTAACAGACGGCAAAACGTCCTCAAAAAAACCTGGCTCCCTTTTTCGGAGTCAGGTTTTTCAGTACTCGCGCGGACCGAAGATATCAGTTCCGATGCGCACCATCGTCGCTCCATGCCTCACGGCGACAGGCCAGTCTCCCGACATGCCGATAGACAAGTGGTCAAAGCCGGGAAGCCCCATTCCATGAATCCGCCTGAACAGCGATTCAATGCGAGCAAACTCCCTTTCCACCTGCTCCCTGTCTTCCGTATGGGAGGCCATTCCCATCAAACCCCTTATTCTGACGGGGGAAGCAGCTCCCTTTTCGCCTTTTCCGCCGGGGAATACCCGTGACGCCGCAATCTCCAGAATTTCCTCCTCTGAGAAGCCTTGTTTGGATTCTTCGACTCCCAGATGAAGCTCCAGAAGCACGTCCACCCCCCTGCCGTTTGCGGCCGCCCATTTCTCTATAGCTTCCAGGAGATGGAAGGAATCCACCGACTGGACCAGCGAGACATAGGGCAGTACCAATTTGAGTTTATTGGTCTGCAAGTGGCCGATAAAATGCCACTGCACATCGGCAGGCATCTGCGGAACCTTGGCCGCCAGCTCCTGCGGACGGCTTTCAGCGAAAATACGCTGTCCGGCTTCATAGGCCTCCATAAGCCTTTCCACCGGATGGAATTTGGAAACGGCCACCAGAGAAACATCCGGGGGCAGTTCCTTCCTGATCAGCTGCAAATTCTTTTCTATCATAAAAAGAGATGCCCGGACAAAGCCGGGCATGACAATTAGCGTTTCTTTCCTCTCTGCTTTTCCATCTCCCGCTGCATCTTCTGGGCTTCTTCCAGACGCTGCTGCCACTTGCTCTTGGGAGCGGCCTTGCCGCTGGCTTCGGCCGCCTTCACTTTGTCAAGAATCTCCTGGGGCTTCACAATCCACTTGCGGATTACAAAGGTTTCTACCATGGTGATGAGGTTGCTCAGCAGATAGTAGTAACTGAGACCGCTGGAGAGGTTGTTACAGATGAAGAACATCATGACGGGCATCATGTACAGGCTCATCACCTGCATCATCTTGGCATTGGGGTCGTTTCCGGCCGTCTGGTTCTGCATGGTGATCTTCGAGTAGAAGAACATGGACAGAGCCATCAGAAGGGCAAAGAGGGAAATGTGGTCCATGCCCAGGATACTGGTTCCCCAATGGATGACATCGTCATAGGCGCTCAGGTCCTCGGCCCACAGGAACGGCTGCTGGCGCAGCTGGATGGAGGCCGGGAAGAAGCGGAACATGGCCCAGAGAATAGGCATCTGGAGCAGCATGGGCAAGCAGCCGCCCATGGGCGAAACACCGGCCTTGCGGTACAGGTCCATGGTTTCCTGCTGCTTCTTCATGGCGTCCTCCTGCTTGGGATACTTGGCGTTGATCTTCTCCATGTACGGCTTCAGGGCCTGCATCTTGGCGCTGGAAGAGTAACTCTTGTAGGCGAAGGGCAATACCACAATCTTGATGAAGATGGTCATCAGGAGGATGATGATACCGTAGCTGGATATGAACTTGGACAACCAGTCGAACAGCGGGATAATCACGTATTTGGTGAACACGCCGATGATCCGGCCTCCAAGCGGAATCACTTTCTCATAGGAATGGTTGTAAGCCTTGAGGCCTTTATAGTCATTGGGGCCGAAGTAAAACTCGAAGGGAACCTGGATGTTGTCAGACCCCGGAACGATATCGGCCTGCATGAGGGCCTTGCAGTGCATGAGATCTTCCCCGCCCTTGGGCATGAACTCGATCTTGAACTCTCCGTAGGTGAAATTATTCGGAGAACGCATGATGGCGCTGAAGAACTGCTGCTGGAAGGCAAACCACTCGATGTTGTTGTTGAAACGCTTCTCTCCCGCACGGCCGTTGCCGATATTGGCCGGCTTGTTGTCGTCCGGGAAATAATAATTGAGGCGGGAATACTGGGTTTCGTTCTTGTAACCTTTCTCCATGCGCGGAATGACGGCATCGAAATCGATGTCGATACTTCCCACGTTGCGGGGAATGAGGTTGCCCATCCCGACGAAGGAAAGCGTCTCGTTCAGCGAATAGGAATCCTTCACCAGCGTGTACTTCTGCTCGATGTATCCGCCGTTCCCCATCGGGAGACGCATCACCACCGTACTGTCCGAAGAGGCTTCCGGGACATACTGGAAGGTGAATTTGCGCGTGTCGATGGCGGTAGGGGCATACACCACATAACCCAGCTGGCTCTTTTCTCCCTGCAGGATATACAGCGGTTCCTTGCTATAGGTAAGGTAATCTTTCACCTTCACCGAATACGGCTGGGCGCCTCGGGTGGTGAAGACGATTTCCAGTTTCTCGTTTTCGAGCGTCAGGAGCTGCCCATCGGCCCGGGCGGCCGAATTGAGCAGGGAATCCGAATAGACGGGAGCCTGGACGGCCGTGGCAGCCGAATCGACAGCGGCGGCAGCCTCGGGATGCTCTGCGCGCCAGATGCTGTCCTGCTGCCATTGGGCATAAGCCTCGGCGGCAGCAATGGAATCCAGTTGGGCCTGATAGGCCTGTTGCTTGGCTACTTGCCGGCTCTGATATCCGAAGTACCCCATCATGATGAGGAACATCAGGACAAAGCCGATGATTGATTTTTTATCCATAGGCTACTCCTTCACCTCCTCGGCTTCCTTGGCGCGAATCCGGGCCTTCAAGTCCTCGAGTTTGGCCTTGGCAGCATCGATTCGCTCCTGCATCTGGGCCTTCAGTTTCTCGGCACCCTTGGAAAGGCCGAAGAAACCGATGTTGTTCTCGTAGGTCTGAATCTCCTGCTGGAGCTGGTTGAACTGCTCTTTGAGACGGTCTGTCTCCGTGAGCGGACGGCGCTCTGCGCGACCACCTTCACGACGGCCGTTCTCCCTGCGGCCACGGGTGCCGAAGCCGGGGAATTTCTCCTCCATCGCATCACGGTAAGCAGCCTGGACGGCATCTTTCTCCTTGAAGGGGACAAAGCCGATGGCATTCCACTTCTCTGCAAACTCCTTGCGGGCCGCCTCGTCTTTCTCCGCATCCGGAACATAGGATTTGATTTCCTCGAGAAGGGCCTTCTTGGCGGCCAGATTGCCGGCCAGGTTGCCGGGACCGGCGGGACGGTTGTCACGGGCCGTAAAGAAGGCATCGCAGGCGGCGCGGAAACGCTTCCAGATCTGCTCGCTCTTCTTGCGAGGGACGGCCCCGATTTCCTTCCACTGCTTCTGCAGTTCGATGAGACGATCTCCGGTGGCCTTCCAGTCGGTGCTGTCCTTGAGGGACTCGGCTTCCTCGATGATGGCCATCTTCTTCTCCAAATTGGCGTTCATGCTGTCCTTGAACTCCGTAAAGGAGGCGCGCTTGCGCTCGAAGAACTTGTCGCAGGCGGCGCGGAAGCGCTCATATATCTTCTGGTTTTCCTTGCGGGTGGCAAAGCCGATGCCGCGCCACTTGGCCTGAATGTCCTCGATTTCCTTGCTCAGGGCATTCCACTCGGTGGAGGAGCTGATCTCCTTCTCTGCAATAGCCTCCACCTGCTCACAGAGGGCGCTCTTGGCGGCAAGGTTCTCTACCTGCTGGGCTTTGAGCCCTTCAAAATGGGCCTGATAGCGCTTATTGACAATACTGGTCGCGGCACGGAAGCGCTCCCAGATGCTTTCGCGGAATTCCTTGGCCACGGGACCCAGGTCCTTCCACAGTTCGTGCAGCTTCTGGAGTTCCTTGAAGGCTTCCACCACATCCTCTTCCCCGGCAAGGGCCTCCGCCTGTTCGCAGTAGGCGGTCTTCGCTTCCAGATTCTTCTTGAAATCCAAGTCCCGGAGTTCGCGGTTGATATCCACCAGGTCATAGAACTTGGTGACATAGAGCTGATAAGTGTCATTGATGTCCCGGAAATTCTGCTGGGGAACCGGGCCGATTTCCCGCCAACGGTTCTGGATGTCACGAAACTTGGGGAAGGCATCCTTCATATCGCCGGGCTGCTCCACCAGGACCTTGAGTTCCTCGATGACGGCCTGCTTTTTGGCGAAATTCTCTTCCCGCTGGGCATCCAGCTCCCTGTTGTATTCTGCGCGCTCTTTCTTATATTTCACATAGAGTGCCTTGAAACCGGCCTCGATGGCGGCAAAGGGGCTGATGGGACCGCTCTGCAGGGGAACGGTAGCCTCTTCGGAAGAGGTGTTCTCATCGGGCTCCTCCACGACCTCGTCCTCGCCGGCTTCGGCCTTCTCCTTGGAGAGGCGCTTATAGAAGGCGGACTTGATGGCTTCCGCCTCCTTGGACCGAGTCATGCGGTCTTCGCTTTCAATCAACGTCTGGAACAGTTCCGAAAGTTCCGCGAGGGTTTTCTCGCCATAGTTCTGTTCCTCTTTTGCTACATCTGCGGGCTCCTCGGCTACCACAGGCTTAATTTCTTCACTCATACGTTTAATAATAAGGTTAAACAATAGTTTACAAATATAAGAATATTCCACGAAAAAAAGCTATTTTTGCAGCACATTTGTTCAGTCATGCTCAGAATCGATATCATCAGCGTTGTTCCGGAACTGCTGGAGAGCCCTCTCAGCCATTCCATTCCCGGCCGGGCCGTCAAGAAAGGCCTTGCAGAAATCCACATCCACGACCTTCGCCAGTATGGCCTGGGTTCCCGACAGACGGTGGATGACTATTCCTACGGCGGAGATGCCGGCATGGTGATGATGGTGGAACCGGTCTTCAACTGCATCAACGACCTGAAGGCCCGGCGCCCTTACGACGAAGTCATCTACATGGCGCCGGACGGGGAAATCCTCACCCAGGGCATCGCCAACGAACTGTCGCTCAAAGAAAACATCATCATCCTGTGCGGGCATTACAAAGGTATCGACGAGCGCATCCGCGAACACCTTGTCACCCGCGAAATCTCCGTGGGAGACTTCGTGGTGAGCGGCGGCGAAATTCCCGCCGCCCTGCTGGCCGACAGCATCATCCGCCTGATCCCCGGCGTGCTCTCCGACGAGACATCGGCCCTGAGCGACTCCTTCCAGGACGGGCTGGTCTCCCCTCCCGTCTATACCCGTCCGGCCGATTTCAACGGCTGGAAAGTGCCCGACGTTCTCCTGAGCGGCAATCCCAAACTCATCCGCGCCTGGCAGGACGAACAGGCCGTCCGCCGCACCCGCGAACGCCGGCCCGAACTATTGAAATAACAGCTTATGCATTCGCTTCGAGAACTTTACAACATCGGGAAAGGGCCCTCCTCTTCCCATACCATGGGACCCAACAAGGCCGCCCGGCTTTTTGCCGGCCGCCACAGTGGGGACAGCGCCCGCTTCGAGGTCACGCTCTTCGGCTCCCTCGCCGCTACGGGCAAGGGCCACATGACCGATATCGCCATCCTGGAAGCGCTGGAGCCCATCGCCCCCACAACCATCATCTGGGAGCCCTCCCGCTTTCTGGAGTACCACTCCAACGCCATGCTCTTCAAGGCTTTTGACGCCGAGGGATCGGTGCTGGAGGAATGGACGGTCTATTCTGTCGGCGGCGGCGCTCTCTCCGAGGGGCCCGGCAGGGAAATGAGCCTTTCCGGAGAAGTGTACGACATGAACACCCTCACGGAGATTGTCCAGTGGTGCGACAGCCACGGCCGCCATCTCTGGGAATACGTGGACTTGTGTGAAGGGCCCGGAATCTGGGACTACCTGATGGAAGTGTGGGAAGCGATGAAAGCTTCCGTGGAACGGGGCCTGGATACGGACGGCAGGCTTCCCGGCCCGCTGAACCTTTCCCGGAAAGCCTCTGTCTATCACGTGAAAGCGCTCGGGTACCAGCCCAACCTCCGTTCGCGCGGCCTGGTGTTCGCCTACGCCCTTGCCGTAAGCGAGGAGAACGCAGCCGGCGGCACCATCGTCACCGCCCCCACCTGCGGCTCCAGCGGCGTAATGCCCGGTGTTCTTTACCACCTGTCCCATGGACATTCTTTCAGCGACACCAAGATCATCCACACCCTGGCCACGGCCGGCCTTGTGGGCAACGTCGTCAAACAGAATGCCTCCATTTCCGGCGCGGAAGTCGGCTGCCAGGGAGAAGTAGGAGTCGCCTGCGCCATGGCATCGGCCGCCGCATGCCAGCTCTTCGGCGGCAGTCCCTATCAAGTGGAATACGCGGCAGAGATGGGCCTGGAGCATCATCTGGGGATGACATGCGACCCCATCTGCGGCCTGGTACAGATTCCCTGCATCGAGCGGAACGCTTTTGCCGCCACCCGTGCCCTGGACGCCAACATCTACTCCACCTTCTCCGACGGGCGACACCGCATTTCTTTCGACCACGTGGTTGCGGTGATGAAACAGACCGGGAAAGACCTCCCCTCCCTGTACAAGGAGACCTCCGCCGGAGGACTCGCCCTGCAGTACCAGCAGCGCTGACACCGTGATTTATATAAATAAAGGGCTCACAATCACTGCGAGCCCTTTACTTGGTTAGTTAGTAGTGTATTCTTACCTTTAAAGAAGAAGGTTAATTAGTTGGTTAGAAGATACGTTTTTCTGATGCAAATATAAACAAAGTATTTATATCTGCAAAATTTTTTAAACTTTTCTTTATTAAATAAATTTTTTTAAAAATAAAGGGACGCCTTTATCATAAAATTACAAGGAGGCTGCGGATATACCCCAATTCCC
>OCTW013375670.1_pt1 | contig 21064 bp, 22 predicted proteins | sample 1539671 | NCBI WGS metagenome assembly OCTW01 (sample SAMN02144230, study PRJEB22623) | gut metagenome | biome: sheep rumen | host: Ovis aries | place: New Zealand
CTGGATGCGAATAATGAGGTTGTTTTCATAAGCTTACCAAATACTTCCGTTACTATCTGCATCACTTTCATCTACGCCGGCTCCGAAAAGCCCGGCCCCTTTGCCGCTGATGGTGAGGATCCATCCTTCCATCTGCATTCCAAACACCTGTGTTTCAGGTGAAAAGTACAATTCTTTCGTTTTTGTTTTGCCCATAGTAGTTTTGCGATTGTTGTGCTGGCAAAAATAGGGCGTCGGATGGAAACCCTTGTTCCGCTTTCACAAAACCCGTGTCCCGGATTGTTAAATCATTTGGGAAGCGCTTCCGGCCATGCATAAGGCTACGGGATCGCTTTGTTTCAGGAGGGGAGTGAAGGGCTTTCCCCTGAGTATCAATATGATTGCATCAAAAGCTGCCTTCTCAAAAATGTTACAAATATGAGAACAGGATTCCGGGCCATGAGATAAAAGGTCCGGAGGGTTTTGGATATCTTTGGATTCAAAGATAATTCAAATAACTACATATCGATGGAAACAAAACACAATGAACTTTATGAAGCACCGGAAACGAGAGTGATGGAGCTAAAATTTGAAGGCATCATTTGTCAGAGTAATGGTAATGTCCCGGGCAGTGATCCATATACACCCGGAGGAGATCCCTTCTCATTCTAATCCATGCAGTGTTTAACCAATAAAAATGAAACGACAATGAAGACGACTAAGATTTTCATAATGGTTGCACTGGCCTTGATGACGGCAGCTTGCAACAAAGTAGATATCGACCTTAATCAACAGCCCGCTAACGACGAGATTATCATCACCGCAACGATTGACTCCAACGATGGTGCCACAACCCGCGCCCTGAGCATCGACGGAAGCAATATCGCCTCGACATGGGAGGCTTCCGATCAGTTTGCCATCCTGTTCAACGACGATTCGAATGACGTCAAGCGCGTAGCCTCGGTGGATAAGATAGATGGAACAACAGTTACCATCACGTTCACCATCCCCTCTTCGCTGGCCAGCAATACCCCTTGCCAGATAGTCTATCCCGCCTCGGCTGCCAACGCCGCCAACACGGGAGCCGATGTCGCAACAGCTTTGGCTACACAGGACGGCACTATAGGGAACTGTCCCGAAGTCCGCGTGGGAACGGCCACCATCGACAAGGATAATCATAACCTGACCAGTGTCACGAAGCTGGCCGCACAGAACACCATCTTCAAGTTCACGGTTCAGGATCTCAGCGCAGCGGATAAGACCGCGACGGAGTTCAAGGTAAGTGATGGTTCGGGCAACGTCTTAGCAACCGTCACTCCCGCCTCTGCCGCCGGTACGCTTTATGTGGGTCTGCCAGAGATGGCTGCCGGTACATACTGGTTCACCGCCACCATCGATGACAAGGCCTACGTTGCCAAGGCAACTACAGCAGCCGCAACCACTGCAGGAAAGTATTACCAGACAACGATAAAGATGGCCACCTTCGGTAACGTTATCGGTGCGAATGGAAAGTTCTATGTCAACGCTGCGGCCGCAACATCAGCTTCTACCACCGCCAGCGCCATGATTACCTACATAGGCGACGAGACGGCCGAGGCATCACCATACACTCACGGCCTAGCTCTGGCCATGAGCGATGCCAATGGCGAAAGCAATTGCGCATGGACTACTTCAAGCGGCAGCACGGTACACACCTACACGACCAGTAGCAGCACCTTCACCCGCGAGAGTAGCTTGCAGTACAACGCGACACAGGACACCGACACCTATCCCGCCTTCAAGTTTGCGATAGCCAACAATGGCACTGCAGCGCCCATAGGTTGCTCCGCATGGTTCCTGGCCTCTGGTTACCAATGGGAGCAGATGATTAGCGCAGCAGGGGGCTACGCCGCCTTGCGTGACGGTTTCAGTGGTGTTGGCGGTACGAATATGCAGAGTGTCAACTACTGGTCGTCTACAGAGGAAAGTGGCTACTACGCTTGGACCTATTACTTCTTCTCCGGCTTCGGCGGCGGCAAGTGGGCCAGATGCAGTAAGGTCGACGGCTACTATGTCCGTTCAGCCCTCGCTTTTTAACCTGAAAGATAATTCAAATAACTACATATCTATGGAAACAAAACACAAAGAATTGTATGAGCACCCCTCGACGGATGTAGTGGAGGTGCACGCCGAAGGCGTTGTTTGCCAAAGTGTGAAGACGACCTATAACCCTATGAATCCAGAAGAAGAATGGACATTTTAAGGAGGACGGAGCGATGAAAAAATATTATTTGATTCTTTGCGCCGCTTTAACGCTGGCCGCCTGTGTAAAAGAAGAACCCAAGAATGAAATGCCCCAGGTGCGTCTGGAATTTGACGTGACCGTAACGCAGGATGCTCCCACCAAGGCTGTTAAAACAGACTTTGTCTTGGGCGATGTCATCTATGCGTTCTTCAACAATGTTGCCGTTAATGCAACTCCCAAATACGCCACGCTGACTTATGACGGAACAAAATGGTCCGGTGCGCTGCAGGGGGGTCTTGCCGTTGGGGAGCTGGCAGCGTCTGGCGAGACCATGAGCGCCGTGTATTTTCCTTTCGGCACTGTAAATATTTCCAACAGCGGAGATAGTTATGTATTTAAGGGTGCCGATGGTCAACCGATTTATACTTATTATTCCTGTGCAACCGCGTCTTATGAATTGACTACGGCGGGTGAGATTGCAACGCTGACGGCAACGCTGAACATGACCATACCGGACAATTATGTACAGTTCTTTGTGGACAAGAGCGGCAGTGACTATGCTTCGGACGGTAAGTATCGTCTGGCCGTGAAAGACATCCGGCCCGCCGCGTGCGGATCCTATACTCCGGCAGGTGGGTTTGCAATCACAGCGCTGGACTATAGCCAGCCGATGTGGGGTTACGTGTACGACGACCTGGGCGTTCTGTTCAGCGGCCAGATTGACGCCACCGCCTGGAGTTCGGCCTCCGAGCGCCGTTTCATTTTCTTCGAGACCGGCGCTCCCGCCAAATCGGCTACCATCAGCAAGACGCTGGCCAGCCACGCATCTGTAAAGTTGACGAACGTCGCCTCCTGGCCCGCTGCAGTTACCGTACCCACGAGTGTGGATATGGGAATCTATAAGAATAACAATCCTGCTACCGGAAAAACGCTATTGTGGGCCGACAGGAATCTGGGAGCACAGGCTGCGGCAAGCTTTGCTAACAACAATCAGGATTATGGCTTCCTCTTTGCCTGGGGAGAAATTGTGCCTTATTTTGAAGCGGATGGCTGGCAGGCAAGCTGGGAGATGAAACCCGATATGACTCAAGCCAAATATTATTGGTATGATTCCGTTGCCGGCTCATACTCTAAATATACGACACCCGGGGATGTCCTTGAAACCCAGGATGATGCTGCTAGCGCCTACTTGGGAAACGGCTGGCGCATGCCCACCAAAGAAGAGTTGGAAGCTCTCTGGGGTTTGGAATACACTCAGCACATTGAAAAAGGATATACGGTTAATTCAAACTTGTATTTCCCTAATGCCGGCCGGCGTGTTGGCAGTGCAACTAGTGGTAGAACATATTATAATAATTATTGGTCATCAACAATACAAAGTGCGGCTCTGGGATGGTACAACTACGGTGCAGGTGTAACGTCTGAAAATGGTGAAAGATACACAGGCATGTCCGTCCGTCCTGTCAAGGAAGTCCTGGCCATCAGCAACCTGGTCCATTACTGGCCGTTTAACGGGAATACCAATGATGCCGTGACTTCGGGCGCCATCAACGGCACCAACACTGGTGCCACCCTGACCACAGACCGTTTTGGGAATGCCAACAGCGCATATTTTTTTGATGGTACAGATGATAGCATAGAAGTAGGCCAGGCCGGCAGTTTTGAGAGTTCGGACTCTTTCAGCTTTAACGTGTGGGTAAACTCTACCGGAGGAGGCAACTTTATAAGAACTGAAGGGGGTGGTGGCAGCTGGGGATGGTTTGTACGTTTTGTAGGCGAGGGTAAAATTCAAATCTGGGAAGGCACTTATACGTCCTATACAGCCGAAACCACGGAATCATATAACGACGGGAACTGGCATATGGTCACTTTTGTCCGAGACGCTAGCAATAACATTGGCAGATTATATGTGGATGGAGAGGAAAAATGCCATTATGATATGCCAAGCGGTCCCCAGCCTCTGACAAGTGCTTATCTGGATTACCTAGGAAGTTACGGAAGCGGAGAATTTTTCCACGGTACGATGGACGAAGTACGCCTGTACAACAAAGCCCTTACCGCCGAGGAAGTAGCGGCGCTGTATCAGTATTGATATACAACAGCGTTTTAACTTAACAGCCTTTTTTCGTATCTTAGCGGAGTATGAAACGCCCTGCGCTACTTGTAATCCTGCTCCTATCGGCCTGCACCCCAAGACCTGCCGGGATGCAGGCGGAGGGGGACGTGCTGCAGATGACCGTGGAGCGGCTGCCGGACATGAATGTACCCAGGAATGTGCACATAGCGGCATTTGTGAACGGAGAGCTTACGGTGATCGGGGGACACACCACCGGTTTCATCCCCACCAATACGGCCGAGTACTACCGCGACGGGGCCTGGCACCTGATTGACAGCTATTTCCCGCACGACTACGGTTTCGGCGTGGTGCTCTCCCAGGAAGAAATACTGGTGGGCGGCGGCTGCGCTGAAGCTTTCGGCGTAGGCCAAACCCAGGGAGTGGAGTTGTACAACGCCCTCACCCACAGTTTCTTCCCGCTTCCCATCATGGACCAGCGGCGGACGCGTCCGACAGCGGCCCGCCTTTCCGACGGCACAGTAGTCATCAGCGGAAACTGGTATAACGCCGACTATACCTCCACCTATTCTGTAACGAAGGGTCCGGCCACCATTCGTAAATCTGCCCCGCAAAAGGTTTCTCCCTTTATTTTCCAGACTTCCCAGGACAATGCCATCATTTTCAGCGGCATCGGCAGTCGGGATGAAAAACTGGAGCCGGTGGCAGAGCGCCTGCAGGGAGAACCCTTTGAGGTCCCGCTGCTGCAGGAATGGGAGGATTGGGAGAAGCCCGACGGGGCACAGATGAGCCAGTTTTTTATCGGTGATGAAGCCTTAGGCGGTTATGCCTGGCTCTTCCCGGCTTTCCGGAAAGCCGACGGGGAGCTGGGGCTCATCAAGGTGATCGGAGAGGATTTCTCCGTGCTGAAAACGGAACGCCCCCTCTCTCTGGAGGGGATTGATGGTGAAAAGCCAATCCGCTCTCCCATCCTGCTGGTCGATAAGGAAAACTCCTGCGCCTGGATAGTCCAGAGCATCCTGGGGATGAACCGGATCTACGTTACCAAGGTGGAATACGGAGAGGCCCTCCGCGGAGGAAAGGCCCCCGTCATGCTTTTCCGGGCCGATTTGCCGGAAGACCTCCATGCCCCCTACGACATGACCCCGGTGTTGCTGCCGGGCGGCCGCATTGCCATTCTGGGCGGACGGATAGGAGCGGATGAATACTATCCCATTGCATCGGCCTTCATCCTCCATACGGGACCCCTGCCGGAAAAGAGCCGCCTGCCCTGGTTGCTTGGGCTGCTTGCGGGGATACTGTCAGTCTCCGCACTCGTGCTGATTGCCCTGCGGATAAGACGAAAAGTGACTATGACTCAGGAATCGACCCGCGAAACTGTGTTCATGGATATGATGACGCGCATACAGAATCTTATGGAAGAGAAGGAGCTGTTCAAGCGTCCGGATCTCAAAGTGGAAGACCTGGCGGCCGAACTGGGCACAAACGTGACCTATGTACGCGGCTGCATCAGCGGTACATATGGCGGCTCTTTCAAGAACTTTGTAAACGAATACCGCATCCGCTACGTCCAGCGCCTGTTGAAGGAAACCCCCAACGCCAAGATTACCGCCCTGGCCGAAGATGCCGGCTTCTCCAGCAACGCCACTTTCTACCGCAATTTCACAGCCATCACCGGCCTCTCACCCGCAGCATGGCTCAAGCAGCAGTAGAGGGGCAGTCGGATTGACTGCCCCTCTATTATTCATTTTTGGTGGTTTGTAGTTTTGCGATTGTTGTGCTGATTTGCGCCCCCCACACCGAGCACGAAAACGGCCCAATCCGTGCTCGATGGGGCCAAAACCACGGCACCGAGCACGAAAACGGCCTCAAACGTGGACGAGTTTTCTCATACAGCAAGCGGCCTTTTTGTTTTTTTGCCAAAAACGGTCAGCAGTATAAGAGTGAAATGCCTCACTACTGCAAAGATAGTGAAATATTATGATGCAGGCTTATCCATGACGGGACGGATGGTCCAGCCGCGGGCACGGCTGTCTCCGTAAATGATGCAGTTACTGTTGTTGAAGTACAGATACCAGCAGTAATCGTCCGTATATCCGTAGCGGTTGCTGCCTGCACATATCTCCGAAGAGACGATGCATCCGTGCTTGCCGGCCGACAGGACCTCCGATTTGAAGATTGCTCCGCCAGCGGGGATGAAGATAAAGGCATCGCTGACCAAGCTTTTGAACATCTGGCCGTTGACTACCTCGAATTCCTTCCATGTATGCACGGTGCCATTCAGTAGTTCCTCGAATTCCGCCTTGGTTGGAATCCGCCACTTGCCCTCGGTCGCGACATATGCGGCGTCGTCTTCATTCTCAAGAATGATGAGGTCGTCCTCATTGCCGTATTCACTTCTTGTGTTGTATTTTGTAAGCGTAGTACTGGATCCGGATGACCATTTATAGTTATTCCAGTCGTAATAGCTGCGTGTCTCGGTTTCGCCCCAGGCATAGTAGTCCCCATATTCCTCGGGGGAGCCGGCGCCGAGGTTGCGGTCGGCCCACAAAACGCTCAGGCCCAGGTCCACGGCGTTCAGCACGATGGGGCGGCTAACTGTGACTACGCAGGTGGCAGACTTCGTTCCGGCTGTAGCCGCGATGTTGGCCGTTCCGGCCGTGAGTGCGCCCACAACGCCGTCCTCTACCGCAGCCACTTCTTCGTCGGAACTGCTCCAGACCACAACGTCGGTGGCGTCGGCAGGCTCCACGGTGGCGGTAAGGGTTTCCGTTTCACCCGTTTTGAGCGACAGGGTCTCTTTGTCCAGCGTAACCGAAACAGCCGGCTTTTCTGGTTGTTCCACCGGCGTTTGTTTACAAGAAAGAATCAGGCACGCTGCTGCAGCAAGAATAAAAAACTGTTTCATGGCATATTTGTTTTATGCCAAGATAGCAACTCTCCATTGCATCCCTGTCCAGCCATCACAAAACCCGTGTCCCGAATTGTTAAATCATTCAGGAGTCACTTCCTGAGCGTATTATAGCCCTGAAATTAATTCACAAAGGATATGAATCTTAGAGACATCTAGAAGGACATAAAAGAATTGTAATCTTTCGAGTCTCACGGATATACGAAAAGGCCTCTGAAACGAGACCTTTTCGCTTTTTCAGTATTCTTCAGTGTTTTTTCGGCCCTTTTTCTTGCGAGGTTTGTATCCATCTACAAAGTCACTGGTTTTGATGCCCTCCGGGATTGGTCCGCCTGTGGCAGAGTCATTAAGCAAACCTGCTGTTATTCCATCCGGTTTAGAGTATGCGAAATCCTGCAGACTGCGCCCTATTAAATCAAACGAGAGGGCAGTTTCAAGTTTGGCCAATGTTTCAAGAGTCATATTTGACTTGCCGGACAACAAAACTGAAATGTGTTGTTGGGTGCATTCTAACAGGAGTGCAAGTTCCTTTTGAGTCATGCCCAACTCTTTCATTCTTCGCCGGATCTTGATGGCGATGGCATAGGAATACTTCAACCAAGACCAGTTATCTTTTAGATACTGTGCCTTGGAGACAAAACCTTCTCTGCTCTTGTGCTCATTTGCTCTTAGAAAATCCAGTGTATTCATAGCGTGTATTCCTTTATTCCATCTGAATCAACAATACCATTGTCCAATAAGTAGTTCCTAACCATCTCCATTTTCTTCAATTCATTAAGCGTATGTTCCCTTTCTGCCATAAGATGTGTCAGCTTTATAGCGCCTCCGGTGATGAGATATATCCCCTCGTCAAGTTTGATTGCATATATCCTTAGCCAGGAACTGTGTGTTGACTGTCTTTTCCCTTTGGCCTTTTCTCTGGAAAGGATCATTTCCCGTATTCGCTGGTTTTCAAGAGGCCGGAACAATTCGTCCAGATTTGCATTAGGACGAATATCAAGTATCAGGCAAGACAGGGAAGCTGCGTCTGCTATTGTATCATAAATGGCAATATCGAGATTAGTAATGTGGAAATAAGTTTCCAAATCCTTGCTGTTCCGGCTGAAGAAATCCTCCAAAAACACCGGATCCAACCAATTCGCAAATGTCTTGGTTAGAATATCTTGCGTGTCTCCATCATAGACTACAGCCCAAAGCTTGCCATTATGTTGTATATCCTCGAATCTCATATAAAGTATTCCTATTGCAAAGATAAGAACAAATTTCAATTTGTACAAATTAAATATTGTATATATTGACTCTGCCTTTCCAAATTTGACGAATTGGCGGAAAAACACTACATTTGCGGATAAGCGCTTGCCCAAGATGGCCGCTGCAGCTGCATATCGTCTTATTCCCAATACGTTCTCCAGAGTCTCTGGGGGGGGTAAAAAGGGGTTTATAATCAATAACTTACATGGTTTTCGCGAATCCTTCGGGATCTTCGCGAGGTTTGTCATGTCATTCTGAATGAAGTGAAGAATCTTCTAAACACATAAACCTATGAAAGAAAACAACAAACAATTGTACCACACTCCGGATTGTGAGGTGGTAATGCTGTCCCTGCAAGGAATCATTGCAGCAAGCCCTGATGTATCGACTACGATAGCCAATCCGTTTGACTCTACTCCTGACGAGGTGCTTTGGTAATTTAAAAAAAATGGTGATTATGAAAAAGAGTTTATTATTCATGATGACACTGGGAGCAATGATAATGGTATCCTGCTCCAAAAATAATGTCCCGGCAGCAAGCCCGGAGATTAATCTGAATATCAAGATATCCGGCCCCGGTGCTGAAACCAAAGCCGCCAAAAAGAGTTGGGCAACTGGAGACAAACTGAATATATGGTTTGACGAAAACGGCAACCAGAATACCCCTGACCTTATTATAACTTTCGATGGAACGCAGTGGAAGGCCGGTTCACTGAGGGCAGGTTGCACCCCTCCTGCATCAGGCCACCTTTTGGCTCTCTATGAAGGCTTTAACGATGTCTCCTCTGCCCACTATAACTATTCTTATTATTCAAGTAGAGACTGGTTCACGCCTAAGAGGGCAAAGGAAAAGCCTAACTACGAAGACTCATATTGCCGGCCTTTGGTTTTTTATGCATTCGGCATCAGCTGTACGTACTCGGCCAATACCCTTACTTTTGCCATCAGTACATCTGACTGGAAATTCCAGACAAAATTCAAAGTTTTGATAAAAACGCACCCTTCGATGGACAAGGAAGCCGATTATTACAACCTCCAGGTAATCAATACCGCATCTTCAACTTACCCTGATTGTGACGGAGCGTGGCTGGTATACCCATCATACTATATGATTGTCGGAACAGGCTCTTCCAATTATAAAGGTTGGACCGCCGGCGTGCAGGAAGCGGACGGCATCGCATTCTATTACACGTCATTTAAAGTTGACAGCAGTTCAGACATCAAGTTCCGGATTAAGGAATACGGTGTTTCAACTGTCAAGGCTTATACAGCTACCGGTAAAACGATTGACGCAAGTTCGAATAAAGGATGCGTGGGTATTCAGCTCGATTACGGAAACTTCGGCGACGAATAAATCTTAGTTCGGAGATTCACGAAATAGTCCGAGGCCTGCCATTCCGGCAGGCCTCTGTCGTTTCCTTGCATCAATATTCAATATAAATCACTATCTTTGCACCGAATTAATTCAGAACGATATGAATCTTAGAGACATCAAGAAAGATATTAAAGAATTGTAATCTTTCAAGTCTCTCAAGCATAAGAAAAGGACGCCGTTACGCGCCCTTTTCTGTGTTTATTGGTTGTCAATTTCTGGTGTCCCGGTTTCCAAAGCAGGTTTGTCTTTTGCATTAAGAGATGTGACCACGCTGGTGCCAACGCGTTTCTCAATGTTTTCGCGTGCTTCTCCTGCAATAGAGCCTCCCTCGCGGGCAATACGTTTGCTTTGGCCGAAAGTGGTTGGCTGCTTGGCCTGGGAGATTGCCTTGGTAGAAACTTCGGCAAGCATATTCAGCACAAGTTCGATGTCCGTCATGTTATCCCGAAGATTCTCCTTCTTAAGGCCTTTCAAATCCTTGTATTCTCTCACGGATAGACCACTCCACGCCTTGGTGAGTTCGTTGGTAAGAATGGCATAGTCTTTCTCTTTTTCAATGCCCCTGGCCTTCCATTCGTCCGTGAGTTCTTTTCTCATCCGAATAGACTGAAGCCGCTGATGAATCCAACCTTCAGAATAGCCCTTTGCGCGATAGTAATCCGCGCCCCTCAGTATGGCCAGTTCCGGGTCTTGAATCTCGTCAATCCTTTCGCTTGCCACACGGGCCATCCACTGCTTGAAAGGCTCTGCTTTTTTGGAAGGAATGGATTGAATTATACGAAACATCGTTTGAGCATCTGCCGTATCCGTAGGATATGGCTTGCCGTCAGCGGCAGTTAATTTCAGTTGCTTACAGGTTGTAAGCATCTCACCCGCGCCTTCCTTCTTGAGCCTGCCTTTTAACACCGCCCAATATGTGCTGGCCCTTTTGGGCGTAGGCTGCTCCGTTAATATTGCACATACATCCACAACAGAGAAGTACCATTTCTCCTCTGTATCATCCCATACTGTCCGGACCTTCTTGCTCTCAAACAGCTGTATTTTTTCAATATCAGACATAGCATCATCGTTTTTACAAATATAATCCATTTGTTCTGCGAGTGCAAGTCTGTTTTTATGCTTTTTCAACGATTTTGAATACAACAAAAGCGGCCCCCGGGAAGGGCCGCTTTTGCTGTTGAAAGTTGAACGATTAATTAGTCTATGACATGGATTAGACGGACGGAATGGCGATCGCATCTATCACCATCATAGTTGCTGCCAACGCCTGATGCATGTTGTAAATAAAAATCCGCCATAGTGGTGTTATCAGATGATGATGTCCAATAGTAACCTCTGCCATCGTAAATATGAGTAGGATAAGTAGCATCATAATAACCCGCCTGGGGCAGGAAAACGGCGCCAGCGTCTTCCATCTTTTCCCAATCGGATGCGCTGATCGTATTTCCGTCGTTAGCAGCACCTATCACATTGATGTTTACGATGTTGGCAACACCGGCAGGATGAGTATAGGCATCCGGGAAAAGGATGTTACCCTCAACGCTGTTTACGGTTGCCCTTGCAAATCGGGCGTTGGAAGTTTCGCAAACTGTGGAGGTTGTGCGAGTGTTTAACAGGTAGTTGAATTCGTTTGACGTGGGTGTCCTCCATGTATTGGCGGGAGTACCTTCAAGCGACATTGTACCCCAATCTACAAAAGAGCCATCCCAATCGGTATTTGTTTTAGAACTGTTGATGCCAAAGTAAGTATTATCGTTCGTACTCCAACCGAAGAGTCCTACGGTGCAATTTGCAACCGAACTCTTACCGTCAGCAGTAATATTCAAATTGTCGCAAGAAGAACCTGTCCCGCCAGGGCAGTCATACTGATGCTCGGCGAAGCTCCAGTTCCAATTTTCACCACTGTCAGTGGTTGTAGCCTGCAGGTTACCCTTTGAGAAGTAAACCTGATCACCACCAGCATTGATGGTAAACTTGCCCTTCAGGGCCCCGGCCGGAACGTAGGAGAGGGAGGCAGATACCCGGTAAATAGAGCCCTTGTCAAAGCTGGCTGCTGCTTTGAAGGTCTTTGTAGCCACATAAGTATCCAATCCTGCACCTACATGCGCGGTAAACTTCCACTTGTTGCCAATGGCCTGGTCTGCGAACAGGCAGTTGGCAAAATAAAGGGTAACCACTCCTGAATCAGGGATGGTGATGTTGCAGTAGAGTTTTGAGAATTCTTTATAACCCGAACCGGGACAAGTAATATGGACAAAAGGGAGATTCACATAATTCCAACTGTGGCTTCGCTCCATCCAGGCTGGGGCATCTGTGCTGTCATATGCATTAATTTCCATCAGTGTGAGCGTCTGCCCTTTGGCCGCGTCCGGGAAGGTGGCAGTAACCTTGAGGACTGTCATCTCGTGGGACAAAGAAGCCGTGAGAAGATTGTTTTTAATGTCGTCGATGTCCACATTGCCTGCCATTACGCAGTAGTTTTCCATATGGGAGGCGTCGTTATCAGAGGTCTGCTTTAACGCCTGGAAATTTGCCTGAATGTACTCACTTCCGACCGCGGCGTCATAGAGGACAGATTTTTCAGCAGATGTATGGTCCGTATAGGGAACAGAGGCGTATTTACCGCCGCCGCCCGCAATAAGGGCAGGATATATAACTATTACGCAAGCCGGGGTGCTGCCGCCGGTGAAGGTTCCGGTAAACTCTGCTTTAGCGCGGCCAGCCGCACCGGTCGAAGTGAAATTGTCAATTGCGACAATATGTGCACCATCTCCGGTGCCGTCCAGTGTCACAACAGAAATTGACTCAGTGGCATTCCATGATGCCTTGAGGACGTTTCCGTCAGGCGTGTAGCTAACTTTGGTGGCCGGTATTTCGGCAACAAGTTTCATGGGGGCTCCGGCAGACACCTCACCCGGAATTCCGGCAGGCTCTTCAACCGGAGCTTCTCTTTTCTGGCAGGAAAAAGCTAATACAGCAGCAAATACTGACAAAACAAATAATTTCTTCATAACATTCTCCCTCCATTAAAACAGTAAATCAAGATCTCCTCCGTCTTCAAATCCAGGAGCCGTTAAAGCACTGGCGGCAATGACGCCATCCAGCCATAATTCCATCACCTCGGTTTCCGGTGATACATACAATTCTTTTTGTTTCATAGGCTAATGTTTTTATGTTATGAATTACCGTGTACACGAAAAACCGCGGCACTTCTTGCGAAGCCCGCGAGCAGAAAATAATAAGTGGCTGATTACAAGATTGTTATTTCCCCCCCCGAAAGCGGAAAGAGCAAGTGACGCAAAAGTATATGAAGTGGTGAAATACACTACCACGACCTTAATCGGATACAAATCTATGCATTATTCGATAAAAATGCAAGTCTGCCGGTATTCTCTCCGGGACAGCATGGGGATTTATAAAGAAGAAATGTTAATGATTCTGAAGAATCTGTATTTGTCGGGGCTGGGGTGAGACCTGTAAATGTGGTTTTTGCCTTCAATTCATCCAGCGACATTTCAAGCAGAAGTTTTGCAATGCATTCATCTGCGAACGAATTGGTAACGGTGTCAATACCGGAAAAGTCAAGCACAACTTTCTCTTTCCCGTCCAGAAGTGGGCGGAGATCGGCCCTGATCTGGGCTCCAAGGAGACGTGTCCCCATACTGTCTCCGTAATTGGAAAACTTAAATACTACCATAGTTTGTCTAATCCGGGATCATCTTCCAAAAACAATTCGTTGAATTCTTCAGCAGGGTCTGTTCTATGATGAATGAGCACTTCAACCAGTCTACGATACACCTGCTGGATGTTCTTTTCATCGAACATCTCTATGCAGACGCTGTCCGCTACCGGAAAGTACTGATGTAACAATGTGTCTACGTTCATAACAGTTCAACCAACTACTCTCACGTAAAGATAACAACACGATGGGAGAATTCAAAACTTGGCGGGACATTCAAATAAAATTGCTATCTTTGCACCGAATTAATTCACAAAGGATATGAATCTTAGAGACATCAAAAAAGACATTGAGTATGTGATCGGCGCATTCGTGGACGACTGCACCCTTTTCCTCAACGTGAACCCCGGCAAGAATGCAGATGAAATTGCAAACCTCATAGACAAGGCCGTAGACCTTTTCAACGATCTCCGCGAAAAGGTTGTGAAGAGCTCCGGTGCAGAGAAACCCAAGGTTTGCTTCACCGCCATCCGCAAAGAACTGTTCGAAAAGACCGACGCCCTGTACGACGAACTCAGCGCCGCTGTCAAGAAAGGCCTGGGCAAATAGCCTGGCACTTAAATCACTATACGAATATCCCCTGTGGCAAAGAGTCACAGGGTTTTTTTGTCAAAACGCCCCTCCTACTCAACCACGATCAGCGCAGTGGCCCATACTTCGCAGCCTTCGCATCGGCCTACGAAGCCCAGGCGTTCGGTGGTGGTGGCTTTGACGGAGACACGGTCCTCGCTGACGCCCAGGATGGGAGCGAGCACGGAGCGCATGGCGGCAATGTGCGGGGCCAGCTTGGGTTTCTGAAGGGCGATGGTGATATCTACATTCCCCACTGCAAAGCCGCGCCCGTGGATGAGGGCCACGACTTTCTCCAAGAGCAGTTTGCTGTCCACCCCTTTCCACTCGTCGGACGTATCCGGAAACAGATGGCCGATGTCCCCCAGCGCCAGGCACCCCAGCAGGGCGTCGCACAGGGCATGGATGGCGACATCGCCGTCGGAGTGGGCTACGAAGCCGGTTTCGGAAGGGATGCGGACGCCGCCCAGCCACATCGGCAGGCCTTCGGCCAATGCATGCACGTCATAACCGTTGCCAATTCGAATATCCATAGCACAAAAATTATTTCCGGATGATTTCAATTTCGCCGCCCAGGCCCACTTTCAGGATCTGGGAAGCTTTGCCGGTGGAGTCGGTGTCCACGGACGGCGGCACGACGAAGTCCACGGCGTCCTTGATCTCCTGCGGAATCTCTGAAAAGCGCTTGGGCGTGGGTTCGCCAGAGATATTGGCCGACGTACTCACCAGCGGCCTCCCCAGTTTGTACACCAGCTGGCGGCACCACTCCATCAGGGGGATCCGAATGCCCACGGAGCCGTCTTCAGCCACGGCCAACGCGGCCAGATGCCAGCGGTCACCCTCCTCGGCCCCGGGAGCGCCCGCGATGGCGCCGGGGTAGATGATGGTCATGGGGGCGTCGTTCACTTCCACCAGGTCGACGGCGATGGATGGAATCTCCCTGACATACTTGGCCACCATGTCCAGGTCACAGGCCAGCAGGACCAGGGACTTGCTGTCGGCCCGCTGTTTGATTTCGAAGATCCGGGCGACGGCTTTGGGGTTGGTGGCGTCGCAGCCCAGACCCCAGACGGTGTCGGTGGGATAGAGGATGGTGCCGCCCTCGCGGAGGACGCGGAGGGCTTCAGAGAGTATTTCTTCCGGTTTCATGATAGGTGGCGATAATGGGATAATGGTCGGAGTATCGGACATGGGGGACATCGTAGGAAACGGCCTCCAGGTCCTGGGGATAAAGGATGTAGTCGATCCTCAGGAGCGGCCACAGGGAACGGTAGGTGGCGCCGAAACCCTTTCCCGCCTCGACGAAACTGTCCTTCCGGGAGCGGCGGAGGCGGAAATAGGTGTAGGAGAGCGGGTTGTCGTTGAAGTCGCCCACAACCAGCGAACGCACAGGGGCAGCGTCCATGTTTTTCAGCACCTCGGACACTTGTTTGGGACGCTCGGTGATGGACCGGCGCATCTTCTGCTCGGTTTCCTCCACGGCGCCATCTTTTTTCACCAAGCCGGAGAGGGAGATGTTGTAACTTTCGAAGTGACAGTTATATACGCGCACGGTGGCGGAATCCAGGCGGACGTCGGCCCACAGGGAGAGGTTGGTGGAATGGTCGAAGGTGAGTTTCCCGCGATCCTTCACCGGACGGCGCGACAGGGTCACGTTCCCGAAGTGCCCGTTTTTCCCCGTAAGGATGTAATATTCAGCCTTGTAGCCCGGAAAACGCGTGCGCAGCCAGCGGTCCATCGGGACGTCCAGCGGAAGGTGGAATTCCTGCAGGCAGAGAATGTCGGCATCCTGGCGACAGAGCCAGGAGGCGACGGAATCGGCCACTTCAAGGCGCTCCATGCCGGACGGGCCCTGCGCAAAGAGGCCCACATTGTAGGAGATGACCTTCAGCGAGGGATCCGCCTCGGTGGAAGGACCGCGGAACTGATAATACAGCCCCACGAAAAAGGCCGACGGCAGCAGCACCACCAGCAGCAGCCCCCGCATGGTGGAACGCCGGACGAGCGCCCATACGAAAAGGGCCAGCATAAGGACAAGCAGCAGCGGAAACAACAGGCCGAAAAGCGTGAAGAACCAGGCCTTCGCCGGATCTACGACCAAAGATAAGTAGCTGATAACCAGAAGGCCGGACATCGCCAGGGAGACGGTGCCGAAGGACAGCCGGGACAGCCAGTGCCGTTTCTTGGGCTGCGCCATGGATCAGTAGATTTGCCTTGTCCGGCGCCAGTACCGGATAAGGAGCCAGCCGAACAGGGCGCCGCCCAGGTGAGCGAAATGCGCCACACCCATCTGCGTGCCCGTAATGCCGGTCACCAGTTCAATGCCGATAAAGATGATCACCCACCACTTGGCATCCAGGGTGATAGGCGGGAAAATAAGGGTGAGCCGGGCCTGCGGATACAGCATGGCGAAAGCCACCAGCACACCGTAAACGGCACCCGAAGCCCCCAGGACCCCGGGAATGCTGTTGTAAATGCTCTGTGCCGACACGCCCGGATATTCCTTCAGCAGCTGCTGCACCTGGAGGAACTCCACCCCCGTATGGAGCAGCACGGCGCCGAAACCGGTGATCAGGTAGAACAAGATGAACTTCTTGGTTCCGAGGGCCCGCTCCACCACCATGCCGAACATCACGAGGGTGTACATGTTGAACAGGATGTGCATGAAGCCGTCGTGCATGAACATGTGGGTGAGGGGCTGCCACCAGCGGAACTCGGTGCTCAGCGGGAAAGCCATGGCGAAGGTGTCCTTCATGAACGAAGGGTTGATGAGGGTTGCCACGAACATGATGACATTCACGTACAGCAGGTTCCGGGTTACGACCGGGATATTCTCAAGCGGGTTCTGGGCCATTTAGAATCGTTTTTCCAGTTCATCGGCCGGAATGATGGAGATGATCCGTTTTCCGGCGGCGGTAAATTCGGGGTTATCGCTCTGAAGCAGGGCGTCGGTGAGGCGCTGCGCTTCCAGCGGAGATGTAATCTTTTCGCCCCCGGAGGCTCCCAGGACGGCGAATTTCTGCGCCAGGGACTGTTCCATGACACCGGGGAGAGCGGCGTGGTCGTCGGCAAGGAGAAGGAGCAGGTCCCCCATCAGGGTTTCCACCTGGCCGGGCTGGGCACTGTATCCTTCCGGGACGCCGTTGACCACCACCGTATCCGTGCCGAAGGGAGCGATGTCAAAGCCCAGCTGCTTCAGGAGGTCGGCGTGGGCGTCCAGGGTAAGGCGTCCCTCTACCCCCACGGTGACCTGCACCGGGAAGAGGGTGGCCTGCGTGATGTGCGCATTGGCGGTGAGGGCTTTCAGGAAGCGGTCGTAGAAGATGCGCTCCCGGGCACGGCGGATGTGCACGGCCATCACGCCGGAGGCACTCTGGGTGAGGATGAATCGGCCCTGGACCACCAGGATTTGCGAAGTGGGAAGGGTCCGGTCCTCGAACAGGGCGCCATAGTTGGGATTCGGGTCCGTATAACGGTGGGGGCTGTCATGGCCGGCGAATCCGGTCTGGGCAGGCGCGGGCATGTCTCCGCCCATGTTTTCGAACGGGTCGTAATTCCAGTCCACGCCGACGGTGGGTGTGCTGGAAGGCCGATACTCCTGGAAACGGGTGCCCATCACGGGGATGTCGCGTGCCTCCGGGTTGTCAAACTCGATGGCACCGGCGACACTGCTTCGGCCCATGGCTTCCTTCACGGCGGCCAGCACCGTCTGGAAGAGCATCTGGTCCTCCTCGAACTTGATTTCGGCCTTCGTGGGATGGATATTCACATCGATTGTGGCAGGGTCCACGTCCAGGTAGATGAAATAGGACGGTGTGGTTCCCTCGGGGATGAGGTTTTCGTAGGCCTTCATCACCGCCTTGTGGAGGTAGGGGCTGCGGAAGTATCGGCCATTCACAAAGAAAAACTGATTGCCGAGGGTCTTCCGCGCACTCTCGGGCGAGCCCACGAACCCTTGCAGGTTGGCAATCGTCGTTTGGGCCGATATGTCCACGATGTCGCCCACCACGGCCGGCCCCAGCAGGTCCTGGATGCGGAACTTCAGCGACTTGGCCGGCTTCACGACATGCAGGTCTTTCCCGTTGTGCGTAAGGGTGAAGGCCACCTCAGGCCGGGTGAGCGCCACCCGCTGAAACTCCTCCACGATATGCCTCAGCTCCACATTGTCGCTTTTCAGGAACTTCCGCCGGGCAGGGATATTGTAGAAAAGATTCCTGACGGCGATATTCGTTCCAACAGGACACGACACCTCACGCGTACCCCTGTTCTCCGATGCCGCCATGGACACCTCCACGCCGGATTCCTCGTCGGCCGTACGGGTTCTCAAAGTCACCTCCGACACCGCGGCGATCGATGCCAGCGCCTCCCCGCGGAAGCCGAAAGTAAGGATATGATGCAAGTCCTCGGCCGACGACAGCTTGCTCGTCGCATGCCGCTCGAAACACAGCACCGCATCGTCCGGAGTCATGCCCGATCCATTGTCAATCACCTGGATAAGGGTGCGTCCGGCGTCGGTAACCACCACTTTAACGTCGGTGGCCCCTGCGTCAACTGCATTTTCCATGAGTTCCTTCACCACGGAAGCCGGCCGTTGGACCACCTCTCCCGCAGCAATCATATCCGCGATATTTTTGGGTAATATCTTTAGTTCCATAATAATCCAACAAATATACTAAGAAAAAAACATTTTTCCGCCCGCCGCCCCTGTTTTACCTCCAGCTTTTGCCCCAGTCCCGCACGGATGTGGCGGGTGGGGTCGGGGTGAGGTTCGGGTGTGGCTTTGAGCTGGGAACAGGGATTAAAACAAACCAGTGCACCATTTCCCGTTACACCTGCACCAGAAACACCGACACCTGCGCCATTTGCCGTAACATCTGCACCACAAAATGCCATTCTGCGCGCTCCATTGGCGCAGGTCCCCCACCCTAAATCGCACCTGCGCCATTTACACCGACACCTGCGCCATTTACACCGACACCTGCGCCATTTGCCGTAACACCTGCACCAAAACAACGGCACCTGCGCCATTTGCCGTAACACCTGCACCAAAACAACCGCTCCAGCACCAACCAGTACGCAGATTCCTAGTTACACCATTCTAACCGTGGCAGGTAAGTGATTGACCCTGAGTCACTTCCTGAAATCGCCTACGTCATTTTGCCGGAGGCGATTTCAGCATCTGGCTGACTGTCAGGTATTTAAGTGCCACGCCCACAATGGCCTTAATCCAGACAGTGATCGCAACTAAACAGATTCGAACGTACAATATTGGTCCTGGCTCAGATCTGTAAGATTATCAGGGTAGAAGGTGGAAAAGCCTATTGAGCAGAAGGGGCTAGCCTATGACCAGTTGTGCAGGATGGGGACTCCCACACGGGGGGCTCCAGTCGCTGCGCTCCTTCCGTACCCTCCCACCGTATCCTGCGTCATCCGCTGCCGCGGATAACTTGTCTCCGGCGGGCCCCTCCCTCTTCCCATGGCCGAGGGGGGCCATGCCCCCGTGTGGGAGTCCCCATCCTGCACAATAACAGCCATTCAAGGCGTTTTGCCTGTACATACACCCTTAACGAGAATAACGTCTAAAAAACCATGACACTTAAGTAGCTGATAATCTGCAAGATACAGAAATCGCCTCAGTCTTTTTGCCGTAGGCGATTTCAGGAAACGTCTCAGTATGAGACAATTAAGTGTCACGGGGGGCTACGGACTGGAGACAGGGGGCAATAAAACTTGTGATAGAAAAGCACAACGGCGAGAAAGTACACCGAAAGTATTTGTTCCAAGGGGAAAAAGCATCTTGACAAAGGCGTTATACCAAGAAACAAGTTACGCCAAGGAATTGAAGGCGGATATGTACATGGGAATAAAAAACCGGGCAGAGCAAGAAGGATACCGCTAAAAACGGCAAAATAAGCAATTAGAAGGCGGATATGTACTTGGAAATGAAAACTAGGCAGAACAAGAAGGACACCGCTAAAAAACAAAATAAGCAATTAGAAGGCGGATATGTACTTGGGGATGAAAAACCGGGCGGAACAAGAAGGATACCACTAAAAAAACAGCAAAACAGGTGATTAGAAGGCGGTTTGTACTAAGTATTTAAAGATTTGTCAGTCTATTTTCCGCTATTGTCACCTGTATCGCCGGGAAATCTGTCTATCTTGTCGAAAACTCTAACGCGCACACGTATGAAAAAACTGATTCTTTGGGCAGCAGCGCTGGTATTTCTATCGGCCTGCAAGCAAGAGCCTCCCGTGGTGTCAGTGACGGCCGTCACGGTGAAACCGGCCACTCTCACCCTTACGGAAGGCGATAGTCAGCGGCTGCAAGCCACGGTCAGCCCGGCCGATGCTACGGATAAAACCATAACGTGGAGTTCGTCCAACACGCAAGTTGTAACCGTGACGGACGGAACAGTGAAAGCGATAAAACCCGGCTCGGCTACAATTTCAGCCTCATCGGGCGGGAAAAAAGGAACTTGCCAGGTTACCGTCCAGGCCAAGATCGTCAATGTCAGCGGAATCGCACTGGATGTCACGGAAAAGCAGCTGGAGGAAGGGGAATCCTTCACCCTCAAGGCCACAATTACACCGGACAATGCCAGTGACAAAACCGTCACCTGGTCCAGCCAGAACGCAGAAATTGCAGAGGTAGACCAGAACGGAAAGGTGACCGCGAAGAAGGCCGGACAGACAACCATCACCGCTACCACCAAAGACGGAGCAAAAACAGCTTCCTGTGCCATCACTGTCATCGCCAGGGTAGCGTCTATCGCGCTGGATGTTACGGAGAAACAGCTGGAGGAAGGGGAATCCTTCACCCTCACAGCAACAATTACTCCGGACAATGCCAGTGACAAAACCGTCACCTGGTCCAGCCAGAACGCAGATATTGCCGAGGTGGACCAGAACGGAAAGGTGACCGCAAAGAAGGCCGGACAG
>OCTW013415966.1_pt1 | contig 21046 bp, 28 predicted proteins | sample 1539671 | NCBI WGS metagenome assembly OCTW01 (sample SAMN02144230, study PRJEB22623) | gut metagenome | biome: sheep rumen | host: Ovis aries | place: New Zealand
TGGGAATTCAGAAAACAGCCTTCCTATTCAGGAAAAGACTCTTTCTATGTCGCACCCGACTGTTCACCTGACGAAATCTCTACATGCGCGTACATACGCCCGCGTGTCTATATAGTTGCGATACCCACTTTTTATGTGTCCTATATGTCCCATCTGTCCCTGGTGGGAACTATCCTTCTTGGACAGATGGGACAGGTGGGACACTTGTTTTTGGCTTAAGACAACTACCACGCGCGTAAGGAACCGCGTGGAAAATGGAAGAGATGCTATGCCGCAGTAGGTCAAAAAAACGTAATTTTGGTTCTTTTTTGGCAACAAGTTGGTTCGTTTCATAAAAAAATAGTAATTTTGCACTGTTCTATGGACGTAGATTTGTTGAAAGAAGAATTGACCAAGTCGGTCTGTGAGATAGCGAGACGGGCCGGAGCCTATATACGGGAGGAGCGCAGGAAGTTCTCCCTCGACAGCGTGGAGCGGAAGCATGCCCACGACTATGTGATACAGCAGGATTTGTTAATGGCAGTCATGGCAGAATGAAAAAGGTCGTGATTGGTTTGCTGCTGTGTCTGGCAGCGCTGAATGTCAGTGGTCAGACGACTGCATCCGACGAGGTTGAGAGCGTCAAGGGCAGGCCTCTGCTATTCTATACCGATGGTCTGTCGGAGGCAGAGAACAGCGAGCAGTTGCTGTTTGGCGATGACCGTATCCTCGATGTGATGGCGAGTCAGCCCTTCGGTGGGGTCAGGCAGTTGGTGGAGTGCATGTCGGAGGGCGTAAGGCAGTTCGTGGGTGATGCTCCGCAGAGCGACGACCTTGCGATGCTCTGCATCATGTGCCATTGAGATACGTATTTAAACTAAGAGAAAAATTTGAAATAGAAAGATTATGGCAGCAGGAAAATGGATAGGAGGGTTCATCGGCTGGATGGCCGGAGGGCCATTGGGTGCCCTGGCAGGCATCCTCGTAGGGTCACTGTTTGACTCGATGCTTGACGGGGTGAACTCGCCGGACAACTCAGGGACGTGGGGGGCTGGTTCACAGCGGGAACAGGCCTACAGGCGACAGTCGTTCCAGGACTTCAACGAGGCATACCAGCGGGCCTATCGTCAGCGTATGCAGCAGGGACAGCGCAACAGTTTCCTCTTCTCGTTGCTCGTGCTCTCATCCTATATCATCAAGGCCGACGGCAAGGCCATGCACTCGGAGATGGAACTGGTGCGCCAGATGCTGCGCCAGAACTTCGGCGAAGAGGCAGTACGGCAGGGGAATGATATCTTGAACAAACTCTTCGACGAACAGAAGCGGGAGGGTTGGAGCCAGTTTAAGCAGACCGTCCACCAGTGCTGCGGTCAGATCAACCAGCAGATGGACTATTCGCAGCGGCTGCAGTTGCTCAACTACCTCGTAATGGTGGCTCAGGCCGACGGCCGTGTGCCCCAGAGTGAGATCACCGCCCTGAAGGAGTGTGCCCAGTGGATGGGGCTCCGTGAGAGTGAGGTCGATTCGATGCTCCACCTGGAGGGTAACACCCTGGAGGATGCCTATAAGGTGCTGGGCGTCAGTCCTGATGCCTCCGACGCTGAGGTGAAGAAGGCCTATCGCAAACTGGCACTGGAGCATCATCCGGATAAGGTGGCTGCCTTGGGCGAGGATGTGCGCAAGGCGGCAGAGAAGAAGTTCCAGGAGATTAATGCGGCAAAGGACCGGATATGGAAGGCAAGAGGGCTGTGATCATAGTGCCAGAGGGGTGTCGGGAGGTGTTGCTCCATGCGTGTTGTGCACCCTGTTCTTCTGCCATCGTCGAGTGGATGCTCGGCCATGGGGTGAGGCCTACCATATTCTATTATAATCCCAATATCTTTCCCCTTGAGGAGTACGAGATCAGGAAAAACGAGAGCAAGCGCCATGCAGAGAGTCTGGGTATCCGCTGGATTGACGGTGACTACGACCATGAGGCGTGGCGCGAAGGGGTATGTGGCCTCGAGGACGAGCCTGAGCGCGGTAGCCGATGCCAGCAGTGCTTCGTGCTGCGTCTGACACGGGCAGCGCAGGAGGCCAGACAACTCGGACTACGCTATTTCACCACCACACTGGCCTCCAGCCGTTGGAAGAGTCTGGAACAGATCAACCGTGCGGGGCATCTGGCTGAGCAGGCTGTCGAGGGCACTACATTCTGGGATCAGAACTGGCGAAAGGGCGGACTGCAGGACCGCCGCAACCAGTTGCTGAAGGATTATGGATTCTATAATCAGCAGTATTGCGGCTGCGAGTTTTCCCAGCGCACATCTTTATAAAATGTGAAAAACGGAGCCAAAGTTTGTGAGTCTCGTTTTTTTGTTGTAATTTTGCGCCCTAAAATAAATAAGGTATTATGTTTGAGAACTTAAGTGACAGACTTGAACGGTCGTTCAAGATATTGAAAGGTGAGGGAAAGATCACTGAGATCAATGTGGCAGAGACCCTGAAGGACGTGCGCCGAGCCTTGCTTGACGCCGATGTCAACTACAAGGTGGCCAAGACCTTCACGGACACCGTGAAGCAGAAGGCGATGGGTATGAATGTGCTCACAGCCGTAAAGCCGAGCCAGTTGATGGTGAAGATCGTACACGACGAGTTGGCAGAACTGATGGGCGGCAAGGCCGCTGACTTCAAGGTCGAGGGCCGTCCTGGTGCTCCTGCCATTATCCTGATGTCGGGTCTGCAGGGCTCTGGTAAGACCACATTCAGTGGCAAACTCGCCAACCTGCTGAAGACGCGCAACCATAAGAAGCCGCTCCTGGTGGCCTGTGACGTGTATCGTCCTGCTGCCATCGAGCAGTTGAAGGTCGTCGGACAAAGCGTGGGCGTGCCTGTCTATACAGAGCCCGACAATAAGAACGTGGTGGAGATTGCCAACCACGCCATCCAGGAGGCCAAGTCGAAGGCCAATGACGTGGTGATCATCGATACCGCCGGTCGATTGGCCGTCGATGAGGAGATGATGCAGGAGATCGAGACGCTGAAGAAGGCCGTCAATCCCAATGAGACGCTCTTCGTGGTCGATTCGATGACGGGTCAGGATGCCGTGAACACGGCCAAGGAGTTCAACGACCGTCTTGACTTCGACGGTGTGGTACTGACGAAACTCGATGGTGATACCCGTGGTGGTGCAGCCCTCTCCATCAGGACCGTTGTCACCAAGCCCATCAAGTTCGTGGGTACGGGTGAGAAGATGGAGGCCATCGACGTGTTCCACCCAGAGCGTATGGCAGACCGTATCCTCGGCATGGGTGACATTGTGAGCCTCGTGGAGCGTGCCCAGCAGCAGTTCGATGAGGAGGAAGCCAAGAAACTGGAGAAGAAGATCCGCAAGAACAAGTTTGACTTCGACGACTTCATGGGACAGATTCAGCAGATCAAGAAGATGGGTAACATCAAGGATCTGGCTTCGATGATCCCTGGTGTGGGCAAGCAGATCAAGGATCTCGACATCGACGATGATGCCTTCAAGGGTATTGAGGCTATCATCAACTCGATGACCCCGAAGGAGCGTGCCAACCCGGATATCATTAACCAGAGCCGTCGTATTCGTATCGCCAAGGGCTCTGGCACGAAGATAGAGGATGTGAACCGTCTGATGAAGCAGTTCGACCAGACGCGCAAGATGATGCGCATGGTGACGGGCATGAACTCGTCGAAGATGGCGCAGATGGCCAACGCGATGAAGGCCATGAAGGGCGGAATGCCGAAGTTTTAGTTGAAAGTTCATAGTTCATAATTCATAGTTTATGCAACTGATAGATGGAAAGGCAACGGCGGCAGCCATCAAGGCTGAGATTGCCGAAGAGGTGAAAGAGATAGTCGCGAAGGGTGGCAAGCAGCCCCATCTGGCTGCCGTGCTCGTGGGGCACGACGGTGGTTCGGAGACCTATGTAAAGAATAAGGTACTTGCGTGCGAGGCCTGTGGTTTTAAATCGACGCTCATCCGCTTTGAGGCCGATATCACGGAGGCAGAACTGCTGGCTTGTGTGGATCAACTCAACAAGGACGAGGATGTAGATGGCTTCATCGTGCAACTTCCCCTGCCGAAGCATATCGACGAGCAGAAGATCATCGAGGCTATCGACTACAGGAAGGATGTGGATGGCTTCCATCCCATCAACGTAGGACGTATGGCAATCGGTCTGCCTTGTTTTATCTCGGCTACGCCGCTTGGTATCATCACCCTGCTGAAGCGCTATGGCATCGAGACCTCTGGTAAGAAGTGCGTCATCCTTGGCCGCTCCAATATCGTTGGCAAGCCCATGGCTCAACTCATGATGCAGAAGCAGTATGGCGACGCCACGGTGACCGTATGCCACTCGCGCTCGAAGACACTCAAGGAAGAGTGCCGACAGGCTGACATCATTATCGCTGCCATCGGACAGCCCGATTTCGTCACCGCCGACATGGTGAAGGAGGGGGCCGTGATTGTCGATGTGGGTACCACCCGCGTGCCTGATGCCACGAAGAAGAGCGGCTTCCGTCTGAATGGCGACGTGAAGTTCGACGAGGTGGCTCCAAAGTGCTCCTTTATCACGCCCGTTCCTGGTGGGGTAGGGCCGATGACCATCTGCTCCCTGATGAAGAATACCCTCGCCGCAGGCAAGAAAGAGTATTATCAATAATTAACAATTATTCATTATTAATTAATAAGTGACAGCCGAAGAATGGTATCAGCAGGGCAATGAGGCCCGCAAGAGAGGGCAATGGCACGAGGCTATCAACGCCTATATCCAGGCCATCGAACTCGATCCCGACAGTCCTGCCGTCGAGGCCAAGCGTATGCTCGATGATATCATGGCCTTCTATTGTAAGGATATGTATAATCCCTGAGTCCTGAAAAGGTACTCAGGGATTAACGTAACAACTTACTATTTGTTACTTTTTCTTGCCTGACAGGTTACCATTATTAAGGAAAAAGATAAAAAAACGTTTATTCTTTTGGTTTTTCGCTTGATTTGCAGTACCTTTGCAACCCGAATCTTGCATGGCAAGTGTTTTCAAGGAAACGATCACAGGATTTAATGCATTAAACAAATACAAAAATGGCAAAAATGAAAGGTGCCATCGAGGTGAATACCGAGAGGTGCAAGGGATGTTCGCTTTGCGTCATCGCTTGTCCGCAGAATGTCATCGCGCTGGCCAACAAAGTGAATCTGCACGGCTATCCATACGTGGAGGCTGTCAATGAGGAGGCCTGTGTGGGCTGTGCCTCGTGCGGTATCGTATGCCCCGACGGCTGTATCACCGTGTATCGTAAGAAAATTGAAGAATTAAAAAGTTGAAAAATTGAAGTTGGAGGCGAAGAACTTCAATTCTTCAATCCTTCAATTCTTAAATTCTTGACAATGGAAGAAAGAGAAGTTGTGTTGATGAAAGGCAATGAGGCTATCGCCCATGCTGCCATTCGTTGCGGATGCGACGGCTATTTCGGCTATCCTATTACTCCGCAGAGTGAAGTGATTGAGACGCTGGCTGAGTTGAAGCCTTGGGAGACCACTGGTATGCAGGTGGTACAGGCTGAGAGTGAGTTGGCATCTATCTATATGGTCTATGGCGCTGCCGGAGCCGGTAAGCGTGCAATGACCTCCAGTTCTTCTCCTGGTATCGCCTTGATGCAGGAGGGTATCACCTATATGGCTGGTGCTGAGGTGCCGGGCGTGTTTGTCAATGTGCAGCGTGGCGGTCCTGGTCTGGGAACCATCCAGCCTTCGCAGGGTGACTATTTCCAGGCTACCCGTGGTGGTGGTAACGGTGACTACAAGGTCATCGTGCTCGCCCCGAACTCCGTGCAGGAGATGGCCGACTTCGTGGATCTTGCCTTTGAACTGGCCTTCAAGTATCGCAATCCTGCCATGATCCTCTCCGATGGTGTGATTGGTCAGATGATGGAAAAGGTGGTGCTGCCACCGTTCAAGCCCCGTCGTACCGATGAGGAAGTGATCAAGCAGTGCCCCTGGGCTTCTACCGGTAAGCCGAAGAACCGTGAGCGCGTGGTGATCACCTCGCTGGAACTGAAGCCGGAGATCATGGAGCAGCGTAACCTGGCCCTGCAGGAGAAATACCGTAAGATTCAGGAGAACGAGGTGCGCTATGAGCAGCAGCACATGGACGATGCCGAGTATGCCATCGTGGCCTTTGGCTCTGCCGCCCGCCTGGCGGAGAAGGCTATCGAGATTGCCCGTGAACAGGGAGTCAAGGTAGGTCTGTTCCGTCCGATTACGCTCTTCCCGTATCCCACGAAGGAAATCGCTGAACTCGCCAAGACGAAGAAGGGTATCCTTGTCGTGGAGATCAATGCAGGACAGATGGTACAGGATGTCCGTCTGGCCGTGAATGGTGCCATCCCTGTGGAGCAGTTCGGACGTCTCGGCGGTATCGTCCCCGAGCCCGAAGAAATCGTTGACGCGTTGCTAAAATTGAAGAATTGAAAGATTGAAAAATTGAAGTTGGGGACATGGAAGAAGGTTTAGTTCGACGAGAGTCAACTTCAATTCTTCAATTCTTCAACTTTTAAATTCTAAGAGTTATGGATAGAAACGAAATAGTAAAGCCAGAGAACATCGTCTGCAAGAAGCCGACGCTGATGAACGACAATAACATGCACTACTGCCCGGGCTGCTCGCACGGTGTGGTGCATAAACTCATTGCCGAAGTCATCGAGGAGATGGGTATGGAGGACAAGGCCGTGGGTGTATCGCCCGTAGGCTGTGCCGTCTTCGCGTACAATTATATAGATATCGACTGGCAGGAGGCTGCCCATGGTCGTGCACCTGCACTGGCTACGGGTATCAAGCGCTGCTGGCCCGACCGCCTGGTATTCACCTATCAGGGTGACGGTGACCTGGCCTGTATTGGTACCTGCGAGACCATCCACGCCCTGAACCGTGGTGAGAATATCGTGATTATCTTCGTCAACAATGCCATCTATGGCATGACGGGTGGTCAGATGGCTCCTACGACATTGATTGGTCAGAAGACCTCTACCTGTCCTTACGGTCGTGATCCGGAGATTCACGGCTATCCTCTGAAGATGGCAGATATCGCTGCGCAACTTGAAGGAACCTGTTACGTCACTCGTCAGAGTGTGGAGAGCGTTGCCTCTATCAACAAGGCGAAGAAAGCGTTGCGCAAGGCTTTCGAGGCTTCGATGGCCGGCAAGGGCTCGAGTCTCGTGGAGTTCGTCTCTACCTGTAACAGCGGCTGGAAACTCACTCCCGCCAAGGCTAACGAGTGGATGAAGGAGAACATGTTCCCCTTCTATCCGAAAGGCGACCTCAAGGATACGACAGATAAGTAATAAGCAACGGACTACAGGACTGACACGACTCTTATTAAAGTCCTACAGTCCTGTTGTCCGCTGCAAAAATAAACGAAATTATGAAGAAAGAAATAATTATCAGTGGTTTCGGAGGTCAGGGCGTGCTCTCGATGGGAAAGATTCTGGCCTATTCAGGACTGATGGAGGATAAGGAAGTGACATGGATGCCTGCATACGGTCCTGAGCAGCGTGGTGGTACGGCCAACGTGACGGTCATCGTCAGCGATGAGCGCATCTCGTCGCCAATCCTCAGCAAGTATGATATCGCCGTGGTGCTCAACCAGCCCTCGCTGGAGAAGTTTGAGCCGAAGATCAAGCCAGGTGGTATCCTGATCTACGACGGGTTTGGTATCATTAACAAGCCGACGCGTAAGGACATCACCATCTATGAGATCAACGCCATGGACAAGGCTGCCGAGATGAAAAACGGCAAGGTCTTTAATATGATTGTACTGGGCGGACTGTTGAAAGTGGCTCCTGTGGTCAGCGACCATGGTGTGGAGAAGGCACTGAAGAAGACCCTGCCTGAGCGTCATCATGACCTGATTCCTCTGAATATGGAGGCACTGAAGGAAGGTGCCAAGATTATCCAACAGATTTAACTAAAAACAAGAATATGTCTAACAATCAATCAGTCGTAGGACATAAGATCAAGGGTCTCCGTGAGACGAAGAATCTCACCATTGAGGAGGTGGCCGAGAGCACAGGTCTCTCTGTGGAGCAGATCAACAGTATTGAGAACGATCAGAACCTGCCCTCACTGGGTCCGCTGATCAAGATAGCCCGTGCACTGGGTGTGCGCCTGGGTACGTTTATGGACGACAACGACTCACTGGGTCCAGTAGTGACACGTGCCGAAGATCGTGAGCGTGACAGTAGTATCAGTTTCTCCAATGGTGCTACTGATGCCCGTAAGCACATGGAGTATCATCCCCTGGCACAGCAGAAGGCTGGGCGCCACATGGAACCGTTTATTATCGATATCAATCCGACAGAGAATCTCGACTACAAACTATCCGCCCATGAGGGTGAGGAGTTCATCTACGTGATGGAGGGTGAGATTGAAGTGGAGTATGGTAAAGAGAAATATTCGCTGAAACAGGGTGACTCTATCTATTACGACTCGATCGTGAAGCACCATCTGCACGGTGCGCTTGGCAAGTCGGCCAAGATTCTCGCACTGGTTTATATACCATTCTGAAAGAGTTGAAGGATTGAAAAATTGAAGAATTCAAGCACTGAAGGATGGAAGCAAGTAATGTGAAATTAGACATGGCAGGCAGACCACTGCCAGACAGGACCTACCCTGCCGAGACAGGTAGTGCTGGCTATACACTCTCCGAGCGTACGCTCGGCCAGTGGCTCGAATATTGGGCTGAGAAGACACCTGACAAGGAGTATATCGTCTATTCCGACCGTGACCTGCGCTTTACATGGAGCAAGTTCAACGAGCGTGTCGATAACCTCGCCAAAGGTCTGATTGCCATTGGCGTGAAGAAAGGCTCGAATGTCGGTATCTGGGCAACGAACGTGCCCGACTGGCTGACGTTCCTCTATGCCACGGCTAAGATCGGGGCAGTGTTGGTGACGGTGAATACCAACTATAAGCAGAACGAACTGGAGTATCTCTGTAAGGACTCCGACATGCATACCCTCTGTATCACTGACGGTACATGGGACTGTAACTATGTCGATATGACCTACACCATGCTGCCGGAACTGAAGAACTGTGAGCGCGGTCATCTGAACTCTGAGCGTTTCCCCTATATGAAGAACGTGGTGTTCATCGGTATGGAGAAATATCGCGGTATGTTCAATACTGCTGAACTGCTGCTCTTAGGTCAGAACATCGAGGACGAGGAACTTGACGAGATGAAGAAGAACGTCACCTGTCACGATGTCTGCAACATGCAATATACCAGTGGTACGACGGGTTTCCCGAAGGGTGTGATGCTGACCCACTATAACATCGCCAACGACGGCTATTTCACTGGTGAGAACATGGCCTTCACGCAGGACGACAAACTCTGTGTCTGTGTGCCGCTGTTCCACTGCTTCGGTGTGGTGCTGGCCACGATGAACTGTCTGACCCACGGCTGTACGGAGGTGATGGTGGAGAAGTTTGACCCGCTGGTGGTGCTGGCCTCTATCCATAAGGAGCGCTGTACGGCCGTCTATGGCGTGCCGACGATGTTCATCGCAGAACTCGACCACCCGATGTTCAACATGTTCGACGTGTCGTGTCTCCGCACTGGTATCATGGCAGGTTCGCTCTGTCCGATTGAGTTGATGAAGCGCGTGTCGGAGAAGATGTTCATGACCATCACGAGTGTGTATGGGCTGACAGAGTCTTCGCCGGGCATGACGCAGACCTGTCTGAACGATTCGTTCGAGCAGCGTTGTACCACTGTAGGGCGCGACTATCCCTTCGTAGAGGTGAAGGTGCTCGACCCCGAGACCGGCGAGGAGTGTCCCGTAGGTGTGCAAGGCGAGATGTGCTGCAGGGGCTTCAACGTGATGAAGGGCTACTATAAGAATCCCGAGGCCACGGCTGAGGTCATTGACAAGAACGGCTTCCTCCATTCCGGCGATCTGGGTGTCAAGGACGAGAATGGCTTCTATAAGATCACGGGCCGTATTAAGGATATGATCATTCGTGGCGGTGAGAACATCTATCCCCGCGAGATTGAGGAGTTCCTCTATCACATGGAGGGCATTAAGGACGTGCAGGTGGCTGCCGTGCCGTCGAAGAAGTACGGTGAGGCCGTGGGTGCCTTCATCATCCTCCAGCCTGGTGTGAAGATGGAGCCCGAGGATGTGCAGGAGTTCTGCCGTGGCAAGATTGCCCGCTACAAGATTCCGAAGTACGTGTTCTTCATCGACCAGTTCCCGCTGACAGGCTCTGGCAAAATCCAGAAGTTCCGCCTCAAGGAGATGAGTCTCGACCTCTGCAAGAAGTTTGGTTACGAGGTGATCTGACGCAGAAAGAATAAGACTTTATTGGTAGATATGCCCCTCATCATCGATCAGCAAGATGGTGAGGGTGCTTTTTGTCAGGAGTGGGCGACAGTGGCTTGCACAGTGGGAAATGACGGTATTGGCGAAATCTTGTATTTTCCCAGTGGGTATCTTCTTCCATAGTTCACGGGCCAGGGTAATGCCACTGGTATCTAAGTGACACCCAGCCTCTTGAAGCATCTGCTGGATGAACCCCATATCCATCACGGCCCTGCGGCTATGCGTGTCGAGATGTCCCTGTGCCAGTTTGACGGCCTTGCCGAGCATCACACCGAGAGTAATGTCCTTGAAACCAAGTTCGTCGGTTATCCTCAGTGTCTCACCGATATAATTACCGTATTCCACGAAGGCCTGTTGGGGCAGAGTGGGGTAGAGGGCCTTTACGAAACGCTCACTCTTTCCACCGCTATTGATGACCACACGGTCAGAGCCGCTGGCAGCAGCCACCGTCAGACACTTACGGATACTATCGATGAACGCCTCCTCGGAGAAGGGCTTCACGATCCCTGAGACACCGATGATGGAGATGCCGCCCTCGATGCCCAGACGGGGATTGAAGGTACGACGGGCAATCTCTGCACCCTGCGGAACGGAAATAGTCACCTGCAAAGGTACGCCAAACTGTTTCAGGTTCTGCTGGATCATCTCTCGGGGGACCTTGTTGATGGCTGCCGAGCCTGCGGGGTAGTCGAAGCCTGGCAATGTAAATCTTCCAACCCCTTTACCGCCTGTAATCTCAAAACGGGAAGAAACTTCAACGCAGGCACGCACCTCAATACCATTGGTGACATCTGGGTCATCACCCGCTTCCTTGATGCAATAGGCATAGTCTTTACCATAACCCACTGCTACATGGATAGTCTCACCATCGGGCAAGATAACAGGCACATTGTCTGGTGTCTCGTTTCTTAGCAGTTTCAAGGTGGCTGCTACGGCCGCTGCTGTGGCGCAAGTGCCTGTTGTGAGTCCACTGTGTAGGGGATAGAACTCGGGCAGTAATTTCTCCACGGTTCGTCGCAGACCGTGTGGACCGTTGACATGTTCAATTTGTACATTTTGCGGATTAGGCGTAGGCGGCGGATAGTCTGGCCGTTCTACCACAAAGACCTTGAGGCCAGCCCTTCGTGCGGCATCCACCTTTTCGTTGAATCCTCCGCTAAGGCCACTCTCTTTGGTAATGATGGCCTCGGGACGGAGTTGACGGATGAGATCTGCCGTATCGTCTGTCTCGTAATACACGAGGTGCTCTTCTGGGAATCGGTTCGCCATGGCGATGGAGTGTGAGGCCCGCCTGTTCAGGATTCGGAACCAGCAATGGTTATGCGTTTTCCAGAAGGGCTGCAGCCTGCCTATCGTATTTACCCCAGTCAGGGCCAGTAGTCGTGAGATATGCTGCGCCTCCAGTTGTCTGACGGCATCGTCATAGTCCTTACACCATATCAGTGAACTATCGTGTGGTGGATAGATCCTGTCATATCTGATGATAGGGGCATGAATGTGCTTGGCAAGGAAGAGCAAGTTCCGATGCAATTCCTCTGCAAAAGGGTGGGCAGCATCAATAATGAGACGGATCCCGTGTTCACGACAGCAGTCTATCATCTCCGGCACCTCCATGCCTCCCGTCAGATGGATGCCATGCACCAAGTCTATTTTCTGCCCATCGCTACGGGTGCTATAATAATAGGCTTTTCCCGCCTCTTCCAGCACCTCTGCGGCCTTCCGCCCCTCCGTTGTTCCTCCAAATACCAGAATCATCGTTGTCCTCTCTATAACTTTTCTCCGCAGTATGAGCAATAATGGTCTTTGCTGCGTACTGGAGCGTCGCAGCGTGGACAGTGCCCGTCCTTGGGTTTTTCTTTCGTCTCGTCGATAATGTTGGCCGTCACTATACCTGTGGGTACGGCAATGATGGTATAACCTAGTAGCATGACGAATGCCGACAACAGCCGCCCGATGGCGGTGACAGGCGTGATGTCACCGTAACCGACAGTAGTCATTGTGACGATGGCCCAATAGACCGATGTGGCTAGGTCGGTGAATTGTGTGTCGGGCTGACCATTCTCAACCATAAACATCAGCGTGCCTAAACAGATGTCGAGTATCAGCACAAACAAGAAATAGACGGATATCTTTGTGAGGCTCTTCTGGATCGATCGCATCAGCATGTATCCTTCGTTGATGAAACTGAACAGTTTGAAGATACGGAAGATACGGATGAAGCGGAACGAGCGTAGCAGAATCATATACCGTGCATGAGGCAGGAAGTAGGAGAGGTAAGGCGGCAAGGTCGATAGCAGGTCGATGACGCCGAAGAAACTCAGCACATAGTCACGCGGTCTGGGTGAGCAATAGACACGGGCAATGTACTCAATCGTAAAGAAAAAGGTGAGCAGATATTCCATTATCTCCAGCACCAGTTTAAAGGTATGGGCCAGCGATGGAATGGTCTCGATGAACGAGATGATGATGCTCAGCGAGATGGCTATCATCAGCATGAGGTCGAAGATACGTCCTGCCGGACGCTCCGACTCAAACATAATGCTATAGAGATTCTCTTTCTCAAGCCACTGTGGTTTCTTCATATTTATGGAGTTTTTATGTTATCGAACACCTTGTTTCTGTGCCCCTTTGCGAATCATCGATGCTGCCAGCCAGCACCCCAGCACTTATGGGTATCAGTGCCCTCTTCCACATAATCCAAATCTTTTTCCTTATAGCGCTTCTGTCGAGGAAGTCCAGTAAACTCCAATATATAAGGATCGCGTATGATATCTGTTGCCGACTGTATTTGGTGCCCTTCGTTTGCAAGAGCCAATACTCCTTCTTTGTCTGTACTCAATGCAAGACGCTGAAAGAGCGATGAGTTAATTTGGCGTTTCAGTTCTCTTACCTTCCATCCTTCTTTGATACATTCCTTCATATAGAACTGCATCTCCATCGGATCGTCACACTTGAGTAGTTCAAAATAGTGACTCCACGTCAATTGGTGAGACAGCGTCTCACTTTTTGGGAAAGTCAGATAGAACTTACGCATATAGATAAGGTTAGAGCGACTGAAACCTCTACCTCTCACTCGTGTCAAGTCTTTGGCGAGGTTTGTAATCAACTGTTCTCCATATCGTGCTTTTGTATTACCACCTTGTTCAAATTCCACGATATATCTACCTGTCTCCCAACTTGCATCAAGCAATTCAGTATTTACGGCAAGAGCACCTTTCTCTTTCGCTTTCTCCCACAATCCTGAAATTAGTGAGACAAGTCTCACATATTCTGAATCGTTGTTTTGGATAATATCCTTAGAGGTGGTTGCCAAATCTTTTTTTATTGTTTTTGCTTCCATATTCATATTTCGTTTGCAAATTTACTACTTTTCTTTCTTATATAGTATGCTAAAACTCAAAAATGTTATACTGTGCCAGTCCCCATATTACTTTGGCTCCACGCAATTGTCCAGACACCGTCTGGATTTTGGGGAATCGCATAATAAATCTGCATTATTCTTTTAGTTTTGTTTCTATTTCTTCAATTGTAGGGATAACACCTTCCACCTTCTCTGGGTAGAACTTTTCAAGTTCGTATTCAGATATTCCTATAGGCTGACTGCTCGATTCCAATGCGTATTGAGCCTGTGTATTATCCTTGCTACGGCAAATGAGAAGGCCAATTGTCGGATTATCCTTTCCTTCTTCACGTAGTTGGTGATTTACAGCTACGATATAACTTCCGATTTGTCCAATATCTGCAGGCGTGAACTTTCCAATCTTCACTTCAATCACCACATAGCAACGAAGACGCAGGTTATAAAACAGCAAATCTATGAAATTCTCTGTATGTCCAACCTGTAACCTGTATTCCCTGCCAACATACGCAAAGCCTGTACCCAACTCTACCAGAAAATCTGTAATATTCTTCAGCAGGGCCAATTTCAATTCTGCTTCATTGTGGCGTTTGGTAATACCAGCAAATGCAAAGTTGTAGGGATCTTTCGTTATTTCTTGGGTCAAATCGCTATCAGGCGCTGGAAGAATGGATTTAAAATTAGTGATAGCTTTTCCCTGCCGCTCATAGAGTCCAGTGTCTATCCAGTTGAGAAGTAGAGAACGGCTCCATCCGTTTTCCAATGTCTGGCCGATATAGAAAAGTGCTTTGTTAACGTCGCCTTTTACCTTGTCCATTATCAATTTATGATGCCCCCAAGGCACATTGAATATCGGAGACAATTCCAGCGATTGAGTTGAAGCCTGTATTACGCCCCCAGTTTGGGGGCAAATTGAAGTGTCCGTCGTTTCATTTAATTTGCCCTCAACTTGGGGGCAAATTACAAATGACTTAGAATAAAGGAGATAAAAACGCCGGCAATACCTCAAATTGGTGGCTGACAATCCCTCTGCTGTGGGCATTTCCCTCTTCAGGTCTATGCTGAGTTGATTGATGACACTTTCGCCCCATCTTTCTTCAACGTGCATCTCTACGATGTCTCGTCCAAGCATAAAGTTATACATCAATTGCTCAGAATTCACCTTCACTGCCGCTTTGATTTGGCTCTGGCGGTAGCGCACGACAAGGGTTTTCACCCATTGCTTATAGTCCTTGTCAATTATACTTATTGATTTTCTCATATATTCTTTATAACGTTTTTATTCTGTTCTTGCTTCTTTTGCCTTTTCCCACAATCCTGAAATTTGTGAGACAAGTCTCACATATTCAGAATCATTGTTCTGCATAATACCTTCAGAGGTAGTTGCCATATCTTTCTTTATTTCTTTTTCGTTCATATTTCGTTATTTATACTCATATTGATTTTTCCTACGGTATTTATCAGCAACTTTCATGAGAATGGCAAACTTCTCAAGTCGATCTTGTGGATAATCCCCTTTTGCTATCTGCTTCTTCGTACTCTTAAACCAATTTAGCATATCATGCTCTTCAAGTCTATGTTTGGAGGGGCGTCGATGATTATTTTCCATAAATGTCATCATCTCCTCATATTGCCGTTGCCATCTTTCATTCTGAGTCATACCTTCTTGATTTATCCTTGAAATGATTCTAAAATAAATCGGTCACCTGTAACTATGATTCCCGCTTACTTTTCCGGATTTCCTCTAGTTGTTTCCGAGCCCTCTCACTATTTTCGCGGGCAACCCTGTTGAGGAAGTCACGGTCCGACTCTTTATAGTCCTTACCGCTGCCACCAAACCAGTCTGCACCCTTTGCCAGTGCAATAATCAGCCAGACTCCGAATACTTCTATGATAAATGCAAATTCCATAACAACCTTCTCCTTTCTTGCTCGTCGTCCCACACGGCGCGGACTTTCTTTTCTTCAAAAAATTGTATTGTTTGTTTCTTTGTCATATCTCGTCTTTCTATATTATTACGTATTTAGTTTACCAATTAGCTTTGCTTGAAAAGAAAGTTAATCAATTATTACGAAATAATCACTTCAAAACCGTCCCTTTGGTTCTATGTTATCTTTATAAGATGAAAAAATGAAGTCCTCCTGCATACATTTTACGATACCATAATATCCTGGGAATAATGAGCTCGCATCAATTCTTTGATTCTTGAGATAGCTGTACAAAAGGAATATGCCATCTGCTGGTACCGTTATCTTGTACATATGAAACATGTCATGCATAGCATCATCTTTATATCTTTCATCAATGTATCGTTGCAAAAGAACATCTAGTGGATCACGATTCGTCTTTATTTTTGGATCTACAATTAATGGGACAAAAGATTTTATTGGTCTAATAATACTCCAATGAGTGAAAAGACCTTTCTGTGCAGCTAAGTTAGGGTTGCCGCTATATTCAGGACGAATCAAATGTAAGGGACAATTCTGAGGATCCATCAACCCAATCATTTGTATATCAAAAGCCCAAATAACAATATTTCCGGTTGGCTTTTTCTCATTCAATTTTCTCAATCTTCCACTCACAGCAAAATATAAAGCAGTGAGTAGACTGTATGTCCAGTCTAGCAAACGAGTAGGCAAACCATAGTGTTGGGCTAAAGCTGCTAGTTCATATAAATCGGGAGAAATCCATTCTTCTTTTACAATAGATTCAAAATTGAATATGCTAAAAAGAGAATTTCTAAGACGTTCTATCGTAGGCACATGTAAATTGTTGAAATCGCAATAATCAAAGAATTTCTTTAGTATTTGATATTCCTTTTCCATTTGGATATACTCGATGTCAAATTGCTCAATACACTTCAGGTTTAAACTATCAGGATAAACACAATCCTTCCTTAGAGCAGTTGGTATCAATTGATATTCATCAAATGCAAGACCACGATAAACATATTTACCATTTTTCATCAAATCATATAATCTCCCACCATATGCAATATCTTCCAAGAAATTCTCGGCTGAATCATATTTTTCCTCCTCTACTATTGGATGAACTTCATTTATGTTATTATTCATATTACCATGTGTCTATATTATTATTTGTCAAGGATTGCCTTCTCACGAAGGAACACAAAGACTCCATATCCCATTTGCCTTTTACTGTCTTGCCCATTAATACTATATTTCTGCCAAAAGTTTATCTATGGCCGTATCTGTGAACGTATGCCAAATCTCCAACTCAACAGGCTTATAATCCTTGAAGAGCTTTTTCACAAACTCTATCTCGAATACCAGACGGAAATCGTTGGGATCATTGTCTGGTTGTCCTTCCTTGCGGGTACCAACGCGAGCAATCTTTATCAGATATAGGTCACGAATGCCCTTACGTTTGATGTACGGCATGAAGTAGTATAGCTTGTTGAGGGCTACTGACGATGGGAACTTCTTGCCAGTATAGTAAATCTTTGAAAGTTCACCATCTAAGAAATATGCCTCATTGTCTTTCTTGACAAGGCTGATGAGCACATTTTTTCCTTCTTCAATATTACGCTTGCCATACTCTTCTATACCCTCGCAAACCATTGAATTCTCTGTTATGGCATCATAAGCATATTGGTCAAACAGTTCAAAGAAGTTCAGTTGCTTATAGTGTATGGTTTCGGGCTTTGGTTGCAATTCTCCAACGACCCGTTGGAGTTTTCCTTCTGATGTCGATTTCTCCAAAGTTTCGCGGTTTAATCTGCGTCCCATCAGTTTGTACCAAATAGAGCGGGCCATCTTGGTTTCCTTCTCTGAGAATCCCATGCCTTTTTGCAGCAACTCTTTATCCGTGAAGTCAAGAATCTCGTCTGCCGTTTTCTTCTCACGAACCATCTGATCTACTTTGTCGAATAGTTCAGCATTAGCTTCACGATAAGGCAAATAGATTCCTTCTACCTCACTTGGCATCAACTCCAGTACGCCACCGCCAAAGTTGCGCCCAAGAATCTCAGCAAAAGCAAAGGACAGAGAATTGTAGTAACTAACCACAAAAGCCTTGTGATTTACGCCCTCATTGATGAACACACGGTGCATCGTGTCTGTGGTGTATGCCTGGGCCTCGTTCAGCACAAACTTAGGATAGAGATTGTTAAAGCTTTGCCCCTTGAATATTCTCATTTTGGAAACACCTCCTTAAACGTTCGACCACGACTGTCCACCCAGCCTATATTGCCATTAGTTGACACGCCTGTGCAGAAACTTGCTGAGTCTGACCGTGAAGATTTTAGGAGTTCAATGTCTGCTTTCAGCTTGTAATAATCTCCTTTTTGCTCAGACATGTCAGAATTTGATATTACTTCCTGACGCATCCTAAGCAAATTTGGGCGAATTTCTCCGTCAATAGCTTTGATAATGCTCCCTTTAGCAATGATATAACGATTCTCTTCGTGGTTATAATAAAGGTGTGCATCAATCCCTTTGGGTTTGTCGATGTGGAACTGATAGTATTTTACCATGTTCTCATTTTCTAACGGAGCAATGCGTACACTTGGTTCCCTTTCCGGCTCTAATGGAATTGAAAGTGTTAATGGCATCTCGGCTGGCGTTGACGTTTCTTCTGTAGAGATAGGCACATCGAAAATGGTACATCCATAGAAACGTGCAAGCAATTTGATGTCCTCAAAGAAATCATTCATTTCGTCTTCTCTCTCTAGAGATATTGCAGGTTTAGTTGGTACTACCGCATTCTCCGTCAACTCAGGATACAGCTCTTTTGCAAGTTTGATGCCAAGATGCTCCAAATAGTTGATTTCTGTATCCGTCAAAAAACCAGGATCAGAAGAGTTGAAAACAAGTGCCGTATGCCAATTAGGTTTTTCACGTAGATGATCAGGAACACGCGTCGAGAAACTGCGAGCCTTGCCAATATAAACGGAATAAGCCCCGATTGTGGTATCTGACAATAGCATATAGAATGAATATTTGTCAAGCATTAATTCATTCAACTTGGGATTTGCCAATGTGTCCTTCATCATGTCCCTTGGAACAATACCCAGTTTACATGTGCTTCCTGACAACCTCAGACTCCTTCTTCCTTGCAAGGTCGCATCAAATAGCTGAACTGTTATCGTTATTGTCTTTGCCATCGCTAATCCTTTTTTAATCCCATAAGATCTATAGCGAGTCCATTAGGCAGTCTATCATCAAACCAATGCCATATTTCGTATCTGTCGGTGCCTTTACACCAAATATGAAATGGTTCATCTATGCACTCGTCTTTATCAATGGGCACATCTTCAAAATCATTCCACAATCTTTCCAATTCCTCAAATGACATTGTTTTTTCCATATTTAGCCAACGACCAATGAGAATCTAAGTCCTAATGCATTCGCAATAAGCATGAATGTAGAAAGTTGCATATCAGTCTGTCCTTGTTCAAGCGAAGATATATACTCGCGTTTCTTGCCAATACGTTCACCCAACTGCTGCTGAGTCAGTTTCTGGCGCTTACGTTCGTCGCGCAACAACTCGGCATAGTACCAAGCCTTGGCCTTTGCCTCAAATTCCTCACGACTGGGAGTACCTTTCTCACCATATGTCTCTGCCAAATGCTGTGAACCGGTTTTCAAACCAGCCAGTTTCTTTTCGTCAAGCTTTATCATCTTCTTGTCCTCCTTGGATATATTTGTTCAAAATCTGACGGGCGGTTTCTATCTCACCCTTATATTGCTTAGTGTCCTTTTTCAAGAATGAATTCAAGAAAAGTACCCTTTTGCTCTCCATGAACGAAACGGAATCAACAGCAAATACTATCGTACGGTGCTCGTTGGTACCTACAGATATTCGTGCCTCATAGAACTCCGTCCCTTCGAGATTCTTCACGAATTTCTTGTTGACCACATATTGGGTCTTTATAATCGTCTCCACGTAGTCGTACCTCGCCTTTGTCTTAGCATCAAGGTTGGCATAGTATTCATCGTACTCCGCAGAATGGAAAGTTTCTCTAACATCTTCGTTCATGCTGCAAAAGTAATATATTTATTCCGTTTATCAAAATATTTTGGAAGAAAAATGTTCATTTTATCTAATTTTACTATTCTTGCCACATCACGATCCTCATTCTCTGGTTTCTTCACTATTTGTAATTCCCCATCTACCATTGCCAATTTCTCGGCAATAAAAATCTCGTAGATGTGACCTAATATGTCAGATGAGAATACGCTGAATGAGTATGGACTTTCAGGGAAGTACAGCTGACGAATGATAGTCCAGAAAGCTGAACTGGCATTGCATACCACTCGCTCAGAAAGTGCTTGGTCAAACAATCCAGAGTTGTACTTGCTATCTGCTTTGCGGAATTTCTCCAAAAGTGCATTGAACTTGCCAGCATCGGCAATCGTCAACAATTCCTTGTAAGTCTCGATATTTCTATCTTCGCAGACACGAAGGAAGAGAATCTTGTTGATGTAGCTCTGCACTTCATCACCCAAAAGATTCATATCAATGGATGAGTCTGCGGCAATAATCTCTTTACCAAGTAGCAGGCGCCACTCGTTTATCTGCTTTAAGAACTGCTTATCAACAGACCACTGTTTCAAGCGTACTTCAATATCCTTCCATTCTTCATCGAACTGGCCAGAATAAACAGATTCCTTGCCAAGAAGACGTTTGATTTCCTCAAAGTTTTCCTCGTACTCTTTATAGTGGTACTTCTTTATAAGCGCCTTTTGGTTGTTGTCGTTTTCCTCCACCTTCACCGATGCGTCATATATCATCAGGTACTCAAAGTTGGAGAGAACAGATATTTTTAGGTTTGCTGTATAGCCATAGCGACGTGCCTGACGTGCAGGTGCATCCACCTTGTGGATGTTCACATGGGGTTTCTTTGCTTCAAGGAAGAATTTGCGTTCTGCAAACAAGCGAAACGTATAGTCTGGTTTCTTGGTGTTTTCATCAGCACCGGCTTTCAGCGGTTCCTCCAAAATCACCTCGCGTTCATTCGTCGGCTTGCCAGCGCGGTTCTTGATGTCCCAGCCCAACAGCTCAAACAGCGGGTCAAGGAACTCACTCCTCACCTGCGTCTCATTGTACCGCTCTGTCAGGTAGAAATCCCTGTTAGCCTTGTACCTTTCTACCAGTTTGTGTATACCTTGATTCATATCGATATGTTCTATTTATTCTGCAAAGGTACAAATTTTATTTGTTTAAAACAAATTTCCCGTTTAAATAGTTTATAAAAGTAAATAAAGTACAAGCATAAACTTAGCTTCATGATACGTCTATAAATACGAACTTCCTTAGGCATACATTCAACTATTATTGCCCCAGAAGGTTTTATATATCCAGAT
>OCTW011606022.1_pt1 | contig 21039 bp, 29 predicted proteins | sample 1539671 | NCBI WGS metagenome assembly OCTW01 (sample SAMN02144230, study PRJEB22623) | gut metagenome | biome: sheep rumen | host: Ovis aries | place: New Zealand
GATAAGAGATTTCACATTGCCAACAGCTTATATTGATGAACAAAAGCAGTTTGTAGGTTTTGTTGAACAAGTCGACAAATCAAAATCTGTGGTTCAAAAGTCATTGGATGATACAAAAGTATTATTTGACAGTTTGATGCAGCAGTATTTTGGCTAAGTAGTATATTGGCACTATTAATTATAAGGAGAGTGCCAATATGAAAGATAAAATAGATAATGTATTAAGCGAAATGTCGACTGTTCTGACGATGAATCAGTTAAAACAACTCCAAGTATCATTAATTAAGCATTTTTCGGAGAATGCCATTGTTAAGGCAGAAAGCATAAGCAACACCGATTTCTTAAATGCATTTATATCAGCTAAAAAGATAGAAGGTTGCTCTTTGAGAACTATAAAATACTATAAACAAACCACGGAGCGAATGTTATCCGTCCTACAGATTCCAGTAAGAAGAATTACAACAGAAGATTTGCGTGCTTATTTGGATAATTATCAAAAGATTAATGGGTGTGGAAAGGTCACTATAGACAATATTCGTAGGAATCTTTCAAGCTTCTTTGCTTGGCTTGAAGAAGAGGATTACATAATTAAGAGTCCCATGCACCGCATTCATAAGATAAAGGTAAAACAACAAGTGAAGAATACAATCTCTGACGAGACTATAGAATTACTACGAGATAATTGTAAGTGTTCGCGTGATTTAGCGATTATTGATCTGCTATATTCAACCGGAATAAGAGTCGGAGAGCTCGTTAATCTTAATATTTCTGATATAGATTTCGAAGAACGCGAATGTGTTGTTTTTGGTAAGGGGGATAAAGAACGTCGCGTATATTTTGATGCTCGAACAAAACTGCATCTTAAAAAATACATTTCTGAAAGGAAAGATAACAACCCAGCGTTGTTTGTCACATTAGATTATCCACACTCTCGTTTGAAAATAAGTGGTGTTGAAATTCGCTTGCGCGATTTAGGAAAAGCAATCTCAATGGAAAAGATACATCCACATAAATTTCGAAGAACTATGGCAACCAGAGCAATAGATAAAGGGATGCCGATTGAGCAAGTTCAGAAGATCCTCGGACACTCTCAAATTGATACGACGTTGAGATATGCATTGGTCAATCAAAACAATGTTAAAGCATCTCACAGGAGAATAATGGCATGACCAGTAAAATTGAGACTTGATAGTCTAATACAAGGGTATTTGGGGGGAGTATGAATGGTATAATCAAATTATCAACAGTAGTTCTATATTTGGAGGTTTTTGATGGCTAAGGGAATTATCTATATAATGACAACTTCTGTGAATGGTCTGATTAAAATAGGCAAGACTGATAACTTCAAAAATAGAATGCAGATTCTTGAACAGAATGGTTATTGGAATGTTTCTGGTCTAAAGCGATTCTATGCTGTTCGAGTAAATGATTATGATAAGAAAGAAAAACTGATTCATACAATGTTCAGCAAGTCTCAGGTTTCTAACTCTGAACTTTTTGCTCTTGATAAACAGATTGCTAAAGAGTTGTTAGAGTCTTTTGATGGAGAACAGATTTATCCAGAAATCAACACTTCCAAGCCTAATCCAAAAGCTAAGAAAAGCAAAAAAACTGCTCCAACAGAAAAGAGTCGCGTTTCCAGGTTGTTCTTGAAAGATATAGGTATTCCGAAGGGAGCAACACTCTCATATGTGGACGATCCATCTATTACCTGTACTGTTGTTGATGCTGCAAAGAATATAGTTGAGTATAACGGATCAAAGTTTTCTTTATCTGGATTTGTTAAGTTCTTAAAGAATGATGGTCAACAATACCGGGGATCCCTGCACCTTATGTATAAAGGAAAAAGACTTACTCAGATTCGTGAAGAAAAAGGCGTATAAGTTCAATATTCATATAGATATAATTAAGGGAAAATAGCAACAATGCTATTAGTTTTTGCATAGTACTACTATATGGCTAATAAGTTAATCACTTTACCAGATAACTCAGCATCGGTTCTTGTAGGGCACAGTGTTACAAGTGCTACTATTCTTTGTAAATATATGGACAAGGCAGAGTATTTGCAGGAGATTTTGAAGGCATCAGCAATAAAGCCTCGGTATGTTGAGGAAATTATAGATTATCTTAGTATTCCGGGATTCGATTCAATTACGCTACCTATGATATGCTTTTGTGATATTCCTTTTAGCAAAGTCTCAAAGCACACAGAGAATTATGGCGAGTTTGGGATTGCTTTCTATAAAGAAAAGTGCATTAACAAAAATGTTCAGCCTGTAACATATGTGAATCCTAATTCTAATTACTATTCTGATCTAAAAGATACAATTTACACGTTGCTAAATTCAGAAGAAAAGTTAGGTGATAAATGGAGTATATTATCTGATTTTGTATTAACTCAAATAGCATATTCTAAACCAATAGTCGGAGATATGAATTTTAAAGATGGTAGGAAAACGTTATTATTCAAAGATGAATGTGAATGGCGATATGTTCCCAAATTACCTGAAGATATGGAACTAGTGTTGAATCCTATAAGTTCATCTCCTGAAGGTCGAGCAATATATAATAAGGCTCTTGCTTCGAAAAAGTGTGAAAATACATGGTTCAAATTTTCGCCTGATGATATTTGCTACTTAATTGTGCCTAACGAATCTGAGGCATCAAATCTAATCGATTTTATTAATTCCAAGCAAATATCGCTGAATCGTAAGGCAAAGAATGTTCTATTAAGTAAGATAGAAATCACGAGTAAAATAGTCCAGGACTATTAGGAGTAGTTATGTTAGGAAACTTCTATAATGCATTCAAAAACGATAGTGATTATATTTTGCCAAAATCTGTTCAGGATATAATTTCAAAAGAAATTCCTGAGGGCTATGGCTATGTATATAGTAAGCAATTAAAGCGATATGTTGCCGCGCCTATCAATAAAGACGAAAAACAGCAGTTAGACATTTCTTTTGATAGGAGCCAAATTGCTGTTTTCCCAAGTTGGGCCAAAGAAAATCCCAATACAATTATGGAGTACTTATACAGAACTCAGAAAAGAATAAGATTATCTAACGCTGTTTTAAAGGGCAAAGATGGGAAGATATATCCCTTATCAGTTTTACAGAAGGATCCGTTTTCTTCTCAAGAGAAATCAGTTGAAGAATTCATTCTTCCGTCGCCATTTCCTAAAGGAAAAGAAGTTACATTTGAAACAGAAAGCGGAAAACAGAGAATTATCACAATTAGACGTGTTCCTTGCGATAGTAGAGAATATATAAAAATGTCGAATATTGATTTCCCTGCGTTAAACCTGCAGGCTTATATTCCGGATATTGGGTGCAAAGACCATGGGAAAATGAGTATCTCTGTAACTCCCAATAAGGCTGAAAGTGTAATCGATGCAGTTTTTTCATTAGAACTGTTAAAGGGATATGTAGAGGGAACATTAAAAATTAATGGTATTTCAATAGGAAAGATTTTGGCGGATGTCCCAAACTATAACAGCAATACAATCAATGAAAGAATTGTGTTTTGGAATAATATATTGAGTTTACAAAAAACACTGGGAGTTAAATTCAATCCGCAAATCCCGATGGATTCAAGAGATTTTCAAATCTATTCTGAGTTAGCAACAATGTTTGTCGATGGTAAGGATGTCCGATACTCTGCTCCTGTAGAGTACATTACTGTAAATAAAGAAGCTATTGAAGATGCGGAATTCAAGAAAGTTGCTATAAACGAAAGTAACGGTTTAGCAATGTCTTATATCAATGGACCTGTAAAAACAACACTATTGGGAGCAGAATTCGAATTGTATACAACAGATTTAATGTTTGGTTTCAAAATTGATCGTGTTGAAGACGATGGTGAAATGGCCAGATTGTATTTTGTTAACTATGGAAAAGAGCCATGGAAACTCATAAAACGATGTTCGTTATCGCGTGAACAAGCTGCTTTAGAACAAAAACGTATGCAAGATACTTATCTTTCGGCATCAAAACAATAGTATATTTCGAAATATGATAAACAGCATCATTAAGGATATAGAAACATCACTAAAGAGCGAAGCCTTCTTGTCAGCTCTTGCTTTAGCATTAACGCTGCCTGATATTTGTGGTAAAGCAGAGTTTCCGCAAGACGGCAATGGTAGTCGGTATATTAAATGGTTTGATAATTATATCGGTCAATATGAAAAACCACCTCAAAAGCATGATGAGCAGCATAATAAATTTGACGATATGCCATACATGAGTGGAGAAGTTGTTTATCAATTGCGCAACTGTTTTTTACATCAAGGAACACCTAATATTGAAAGCGGTAAAATACATGATCCGCGGTGTAAGGTTACTCACTTTACTCTGACTATTACAAATGCCATAAATGGTGGTAGTAGTAGCATTTCCCAAAACAGTTCTTTAGAAAGCGAAGATAGAACACTCGAGATAAATATAGTTAATCTTTGTTGCAAATTGTGTCTGGTAGCTAAAGCCTATTATGATGATAATAAGGATAAGTTTACTTTTTTTGAATATGATCTTCAGGATCGAAGAAGTGGTGAAACGGATATACTTTGGGGCATTAATCTTGCTGATTAAACTATAGGTATCGGAGAGTAAAGTCTATATGAAAGAAAAGAACAAACACATTATCTTCCACGGTATTCCGTGCGAAATCATCGAAGACTATCTTCATCCCGGTGATGGTCCGTATCTGAAGATAAGATCATCCGAAGATATCGATAAAGCCTATAGCCTGGGATTCACATGTATGGGATATCCTGATGAGATAATGAAGAAAGTTGATTGGGAAGAGATTCAATGACAATAGCCGTCAGTGCCTGCCTGCTTGGAGAGAACTGCAAGTATAACGGCGGAAACAACTACAGTGAGAAGGTGAAGGTTTTCGTGCAGGGGCATGAAGTGATACCTGTGTGCCCGGAAGTGCTGGGCGGACTGCCGACGCCGAGGGAGTCTTCTGAGATCGTTGACGGCGTGGTGCGTCACAGGGACGGGACTTCGGTCGACAGGGAGTTCAGGCGGGGTGCGGAGATCGCGCTGTCGATAGTGAAGGAGCACGGGGCGGAGCTTGTGATACTGCAGTCCAGGAGCCCTTCGTGCGGGGTCAATACGGTCTATGACGGTACTTTCGCCGGGAAGACGATAGAGGGGCAGGGCATGTTTGCGGCGCTGCTTAAGGAGAACGGGATCAAGGTTATGGATGTGGCGGAGCTGGAATGACGTACGAGGAGCTTAAGAGGCGGTTCCCGGTGTGAGTTACATCAGCCTCTTGTACACGTCCAGCAGGCTCTCCATCTGATACTGCAGGAGCCAGGCGGCGTCGTTGTACTCCGGTGTTGATTTGATGACTTTGAGAAGGCGGGGAAAGTATTCCTCCGTCTCGTTTATCATGCGGAAGATCTTCTCGCGTGACAGACCCCAGGACATGGTCGTGAGGTTGTTAACGCGGTCGAGGCATTTGATGAGGGATGCCTTGGGATTGAGTGAAGGAAATTATACATTATTCACACCATGTTCAAACTCCGAGATGACTTGTGTTGCAAATAATGCAATGGTGTGCTATCATTACTTCGTAAATCACGAAGTAATGAACGAGGTGCGATATGATACTTCTTAACATCGAACTTGATAACATATATGGCTTTAACGGGTTCAAGATGAATCTCTCGTATCCGAAGAAGATCGTCAATTCGATCATCGATGGTGAAAATCTTGTTGGTAGGGAGCGTTTTCGATATAAGAAGGCAGTCGTTCTAATGGGGGCAAATGCCGCAGGCAAAACAAGCCTGGGGAAGGCGTTGCGAAACATTTTCATGCTGATGGAGTTCGATGAGAAGTCGGATATGCTCGGCATGGTAAGCAACAACCAAAAGGGATCGTTCAGTATTGATTTCGTTAATGAAGGATACTTCCTGCATAGGGTAACGGGCGAGATTTACCCGGATTTAAGATCGGTCAGTTACCATTACTACACAGCCGAGATAATCAAGAATGATTCTTATGAGACTTGTGTTAAGAAACTAAAGTATGACGATTTGTTCGCGGAGACACTTCACTACAGGTTTGCATATCCAGATATAACGCCGAGGCTTCAGTTCGAAGATATTAATGAAAAAACAATGTTGAAATCATTAAAGGCTGTAATTGGTACGCTTGATCCGACGCTCAAAAATGTTGTCAGGGCACACGATCTGAGCGACTCATATATCATAAGGCGCGGAACGCAGGAGATTATTATTCAGAACGGAAGATTGCTGAATAGGGAAGTGCTGTCCAGTGGTACCGCAGAAGGCGTCGATGTAGCGATCATAATGGCGGCGATCATCGACGGGAAGAACACATTCTACTATTGCGACGAGCACTTCTCTTATATCCAAAGCGATATTGAAAAACGCATTTTTGGCTTGATGCTCGATCACCTTGGCGACAATGAACAGCTGATTTTCACGACGCACAATACCGATATGCTTGACCTCAACCTCCCTAAGCACAGCTTCTGCTTTCTCAAGAAGGAGAAAAAAGGTAGCAAGTACGAAGTCTCAGTCAAATATGCATCTGACTATCTGAAACGCAATACCGATTCCGTGCGCTGCGCCGTAGAGAACGACCTGTTTGGATCTATACCAGACGATTCGCTACTGGACGGATTGGAGAAAAAAGTATGAATGGGTGTGTGTACTTCGTAGAAGGTGAGTGTGAGAAGAAACTACTGACGGCGTTGAAGGAGCAACCTTCCATGGTGTTGCCCGGCAGGGTCAAGGTAAGGAACGTAGTTAGCAGCGTAATACCCAAATCAGAATTGCTGTCTATTAAGCCAAATGCCGATGTGGTTTTGGTCTTTGATACGGATGTGTCAAATACCGATATACTTAAGACAAATCTGGACAACATTAAGAAGTATACAAGATCAGTGCGTATACTGACGATTCTGCAGGTGCCAGACTTTGAAGCAGAGATCGTAAGGAGCACAGATGTCAAGCAAGTTAAAGAGATTACGCAGAGCAAGAGCAATACAGACTTCAAGCGCGACTTCTGCAGACTCTCTAATTGTAGAAGCACATTGACCAAGCATCACTTCGATATTTCTGGGATGTGGATGCAAAAACCAACGGGTGCATACGGGTTTCTTGAGCAGCGTGGAAAAGATATTATATGCTAGTAAAAGAAGATCATTGTGGTACTGACCGCTTATGAGTACCTTCACACTTATCCAGGGTTCCTGCGCTGATCAGGAAGTTGATGTTGTCGTTAATGCTGCGAACAGCGGGCTGTGGGCAGGCGCGGGGATCTGCGGTGCTATTTTCGCGAAGGCGGGAGTGGCGGAGCTGAACATTCATTTGCTCTGGTGTTAATGCTGTATAGAAAACGCCGTGTTGTCGTAATGGTCATAGTATGAGTTTAGAGCAGTGGAATAATGCTTTCCTGTGAACACTTATAAACACTTATTATTCACACCTTTTATATTGACCGATTTTTCAAAGATTTGTAGAATCGAAATATGGTACTAGACAATTCTCAATGCAAATCATCTCACGGAGGTAGTTTTTATGGCAGAAGAGAAGAAGAAGGCAGCTCCCACTAAGAAGCCCGCAGCTAAGAAAGCAGCACCTGCAAAGAAGGCAGCTCCTGCTAAGAAACCCGCAGCTAAGAAGCCTGCTGCAAAGAAAGCTCCCGCAAAGAAGGCTCCGGCTAAGAAGCCTGCAGTTAAGAAGCTCGGTAAGATCGTTCTTGAGGTCGGCGGTAAGCAGATCGATTTCAAGGCTATCGAGAAGAAGGCTGCTAAGCTCGGCGGTGATGTTTATGTCGTAGCTGAAGAGAAGAAGATTTTCGACGAAACTGGTAAATCAATCAAGCTCTTCTGATCCAGTTTAGAGCTTAGAACCACGGCGGTCGCAAGGAATGCTTGCGGCCGCTGTTATTATTGCTTGTATGATAATGTTGGAAATTGATTGCATGGAGCAAGGCTAAGTGGATTTCTGATATTGATGTAATCTGGTTTTACTTGTTTTGCATGAAACTATTATAACTATTTTTAGAATGGTTTATTGGGAGTTAGTTTGACTTAATTGACCCAATCGAATGGTTGCCAGAATCATATTTGCAATTTTAATACAGTCTAGTTTTGAGTAAAATCGCTGGCTATTACCGTGAGATATCCAGTTCCGGTTAAGTTGACTTGGCTCATTTTCAGTGAATTTGTAGTGTTTAGAGAATTCCGTTATTACTTTCGAATAGTATGCCAATAGATAGTAATCAGTTTCAAGCATATTCTCTATAGCATTATGATTGTTTGCTTCAATTCTTTTGAATATCTTATTACATCTATCCTTAAAATTAGTGCTGTTAATAAGACCTGATGAGATTGAGATTACGTGGTCAAGTACTGCTGTAAACCCGACAACGGCTAAAGAATATTGGTTGTTGTTAAAAGCCTGAACAGATTCGCAAAACAACCTGTTTTTATCAAGACTACAGCGAGAGAATAAATCGTTTGCCGCTTCTTGTTTTTCTAGTAATTCTTTAGATAAAGAATCCAATTCTTCATGTCCTAATCTTTTGATGAAATCGTATGGAATCCAGTGGGTTATTAGGATTTGTTCTTCTGAAAGCATTTTAACTGTACTAGCTTCTTCGGCAATACCCTTAAGTGCCGAACAGAGTGGAATGATTGAGTCAAATGTTTGAACTGGAGTATTCTCGAAAGCGCTTGCTATTCGCGCGTATTGTAACATTGCCTGAGTAATATTGGATACTACTATTTCACTATAGTTAGTTGAATTGTTCTCGATCATATATTTGCTCCCTTTTTAATACTTTTTACATCAACCTCTTATACACATCCAGCAGGCTCTCCATCTGATACTGTAGGAGCCAGGCGGCGTCGTTGTACTCCGGTGTGGATTTGATGACTTTGAGAAGGCGGGGGAAGTGTTCCTCCGTCTCGTTTATCATGCGGAAGATCTTCTCGCGGGACAGACCCCAGGACATGGTCGTGAGGTTGTTTACTCGGTCGAGGCATTTGATGAGGGATGCCTTGGGGTTGGCGGATATAGCCTTGTAGTATTTGTTCAGGATCTTCGTGCGGGTCTCGGGTGTTGTCTTGGCGCAGGTGAGAAGGAGTACCAGTTCCTTAGCTTCGTTGCCGACCGGGAGATCATCTGCCGTCTTGCCGCAGTCTTCTATAACGTCGTGGAGCAGGCAGGCCGCGATGATGCTGTCGTCTGTGATGTTCATGGCGAGCGCGTGGCAGGCGAGGTTCAGCGGGTGGTAGATATAGGGGACTTCGGAACGCTTGCGGGTCTGGCCTTTGTGAGCTTCGACGGCAAAGTCCAGAGCCTTCAGAGTATCTGTGAGACCTCTGGCCTTGGCAGTGGTCTTGACGTAGGTCTTCATGTGCTCCCAGTTGTAGATGGTGTCCTTGGGTGTCAGTTTGGCTGTCTTCTCCTCAACGAGGGCGGAAACCGACACATCGTAGAGCTCGGCCAGGCGGATCAGTTTATCTATATCGGGCTTGTACTCATCCCGCTCCCAGGCAGATACCGCCTGGAAAGTAACATCCATCTTGTCAGCGACCTGCTCCTGTGTGAGGCCGCGCTCTTCGCGGAGATGTCTGAGGTTTGTGCCGATGGTCATAGGGGGCTCCTTGTGTTATGTGTTGCCTGAGTTGTTTATGAATTCTCTTGCCTGTTGTTCGGTGATTACTTCGATCGTGTCCATTATGTCCATGTTGCCTATGGCGTAGGGCGAATCTGCCGGTTCGCCCGGGTCAAAGCCCATGAGGCGGCCCAAGATGGCGCTCTTGGTGTCCGGAACCCAGCTGCCGTTGGTGTAAAGGTAGTACTTGCCGTCTTCCTCTTTGCCGAGCTGTCTGTTCAGGATCAGGTAGTAGGTTGTGTTTTTGTTTGTGGTCGTGGGTGTTGTGTTGGTGGTTATGTTAAAGATTGTGTTCGCGTCTGTCATTCGGATCACCTCCATCCGTGTATAGGATAAAGCGCCCCACAGTTATATTGTAGCGAGTGGGGGTTGAAGGTGCAATGAGGGATTCAAGCGGGGCTTGAGTGGTGAAGAATCCTATGAGTTACAAATTGTAGATAACACCAATCAAGTAAGAGTATCAGGGTATTTTTCATTATATTCTTTAGCGAGTTCGCTCTCTTCATTATCATCGGAAGCAATTCTCTGAAGTTCAAAAGCTAAAGCTATTAGTTCACGGGAACTCATATTGGTTATGTCTTCAGTTGATACTCCTTCAGGAGGGTTTTGCAAAAACTGAGACCTAAGTACGGTTTCTGCGTAATACATTTGATCAAGGTCATTTTCCCACTCTTGAACATCTTGGAACATCGTATTCATCTTATTATCGCCAAATGCATCGGTTTTAAATGTATCTCTTATTATCGGCATTATTGCTTTAACGATTTTGAGTTCAAGTTCATTCTGTTCGACAATACTCATATCATCAAATTGACTGAATGAGATGTTGAATCTCGGTAATAGTTGCCTTGTCCATTCTTTGACATATTGCCTTTTTGCATTGTCAAATTCTTTTCTGGAGTAAGGATAGAATTGTATTTCTGCGAGATAGTCTTCTTTTGTGCTATACATTTTTGGATACAATTCAGGGTCTCCGGCTAAATAACGAGGATCTAAATCCAGGGCTTTGCCAAGTTTTTTTAGTATGCGAGTATCAATTATCCCATTATCAAGTGCTCGACGTATTGTTCTTTCACTACATATACCATCGCCGTTCTCATCTTTTAATTCGTCGAGAGCAAGTATAGTTTTGCCTTTCTCCTTTAATACCGCCATGAATATCTTTTTGTTTATAGGTGTGTAAAACTTCGTTCTTCTTGATGATTCCATAACGCCTCCAAATCGGACAAAAATTGCGCAAACTGTCAGTTGAAACGGACAAAATCCGCAGTACAATTAAGATAACAGTTCAAAAACTGAATTTCAATAGAAAGGCACAACATTATGGTTACAAAGAGATTAAAGCTCATCCTCACAACCGAAGAACTGGGCAGACTGGTTATTGTTGAGTCTGATGTAGTCGGATTGTTTGTAGTTGTAGATGTACACGGAATGACTTGCGTCCAGGCTCGCCGCTTAATTAAGAACATTATAAATACGGTTAACTGCGCTTTCCAGCTCGAAGTCATCCATGGTTACAACCACGGAACTGCCATCAAGGATATGCTGGCTGAAGACTTCAAGAATTCTCATGTAAGTGAACAGCACCAAGACATTTTTAACAAAGGCGTAACGCATATGTTGATCGCCGCTTGAACGAAAGGAGATACTTATGATTGATTTATCATTTTTAGGACCTGTATTAGATACTCTCGCAAGACTCAATAGTAGCAAATTGATAACACATGGTACACGGGCACTTGCTATTGTTACGGGCGGCGTAACCATATGCTATGGAATCAAAAAAATCTCTGATCATAACATTATGGAGCATGGTTACGAGTCCGAAATCAAGTTCGGCAATTTTGAGACAAAACTCAGACGAGCAGAACTTGATACAACTCGTGTTTATATCGAGCCCAATAAGCTTCGTCCGTAAACCAAACCCGACTTAACTCTCAGAACTCGCCAAGACTTTTCTCTTCGCTAATGCGGAGAGTCCGTCTTAACAACCCTTTAGGAGAACCATTATGAACAACACATTTGATAATGTAATCGGCTATACAGCCATCAAACAGGAACTGTTCCAGATCTGCGACATGATCAAGAATCGCGAGAAGTATGAGGTTCTCGGTGCTACGATCCCGCACGGGATTCTGATCGACGGTAAGCCGGGGTACGGTAAGACGCTGCTTTCGACGTGCTTCATCAAGGAGGCAGGTCTGAAGGTCTTTACGGTCAGGAAGACCAAGGAACACTTCGCGGAAGAGATAACTAAGGTCTTTGACCAGGCTATGGAGAATACGCCGTGCATCGTGTTCCTGGATGACATGGATAAATTCTCAAATGCTGACCGCTATGGCAGCAACACTGCAGAGTTTGTTGCAGTCCAGTCCGGAATCGATGCGTGCAAAAATCTCGATGTGCTGGTGATTGCCACAACCAACAAGCTTTACTATCTTCCGGATTCTCTGTATCGGAACGGAAGGTTCGACCGTAAGTACAAGCTCTGTCTGCCGAACCCGGAGGACTCGGAACTGATAATCCGACACTATCTGGCTGACAAGAAGATAGCAGATGACATTAACATGGACGATGTCATGAAGCTGTTTGCGAAGAAGTCATGTGCGGAGATAGAGACTGTTTTGAATGATGCTGCCATAAGAGCCGCATATGCAGGGCGCAGTGAGATGGGTATCGATGATATAAAGGATGCCTATGTCAGATCGTACTACAGCTCCCCGGACTATTACGTTGAGAGTGATGAGAAGAAGATCGGGCTGATCGCGCTACATGAAGCAGGACATGTCGTTGTAGCAGAATTGCTTAACCAAGGAAGCGTATCTATTGCTTCTGTATGCGAGAAGCGTTCCGGAGATATCGGAGGGTTTATACGTCAATGTAAGGATAACGATGATCCTAAGGATGAGCTTCTGATCGGTCTTGCGGGCATGGCTGCGGTTAAGGCTTTCGCGATGGAAGACTATGCGGAAGGTTGTGGCAGTGATCTTAAATCTGTTTATCTCAGACTAGAGGAGATGATCCGAACGGATGGATATAAAGGTATTCGCGGCATCTACTACGAAGATATTGGGGAGAGATACGGACAACCGCCCGAGACTTACAAGACCTATCTGGACCAGCAGGTGAAAGAAGAGATGGAACACATGAGTGAGGATGTCAAAGAGATGCTGGTCAAGCATAAGAGCTTAGTGATGTCGGTTGCTGATGCGCTGAAGGAAAAGCACACGTTACTGGCGTCGGATGTTCAAGCGTTGGTCAGACAATATAACGATGAACAAGCTCAGGAGGGCGTTGCATGAAGTTATTCTTGAGTGTTGTAATGCTGATTGCCATGTTAACACACGGCGTTGGTGATATGGCGGCAAGAGATGTTAATGGTCACTATTCAGTACGTGTAGCGGTTGATTGTGAAGAGCTGCTGGGAACGTTATCTGGCGCCTTGGATGAAGTCGGAGTGTCTTGGAATTTTGTTACTGTTGGTGGGGACGAGTTCGATAATCCTGATAATGCGGCGCTAGGGTTCAAAGCGGTTGGGATAGGGTCTGTTGCTTACGATGACGATGCGGCCCCGTATGCGTACTACATAATCGAGTTTGATCCGGGTTCGTGTGTGATTAAGTGCCTTGATGTCGGAGAAGAGTTCAAGTTGTTCCGTGAGTCGACTGATGACTATCCTGCGGCAGAGATGCAGTTCACGGTGTCTGCTGTTAACGGGAACTGTGTTCTGTGCGTGTTGGATGCAAAGAACGGACCGATGCTGTGTGATTCGTATGATGAAGATGATGTGGTGCTTACGACGTTGTTCGAGGCATTTGGCGAAAACTGATCAGTGAGGAGAACAGTAAAAATGAGAAGAGTGTTTACTAAAGTTGTGTGTGTATTGATGACTATGACGATGCTGTTTGGCTTTGCCGGATGTCAGAATGTTCATAAAGACTATAAAGTCGATATGGCAGATATCTTCTATAGCACTGACGGAGGCGAGACATACCGCAATGGACCTATAACGATCCCGGTTGGTGAGTCAGTGATTCTGGAGGTTTGCGTACAAATTGAGTCTGATGACGGGGAGGAGCATGTCGTCAAAGGTGAGTTGTGTTTCTTGGATGCTCAGAATGTGACTATAAGTTATCTGAAAGGGCAGACAGTAACACCAGTTTCGGATAGCGATGGTGTGACATATCCGTTTGAGGTGACGACAAATGAAGATTGCAAGTTGTATCTGGAAGTTGTTCCAAACTGCACGGGCAATATAGATTTTGAACTGTCGTTCGATGATGCATTGCCGGACAAATATGATTTTGTGGAATCGATAAAGGTTGTAGAAGAACAGGAGGTGTGAATATGTTTGAAACTAATGATCTGAAGGTTATGTTGGATGAACTCCAGTCTGTGATCAATAAGATGGCTGGTGGTGTTGATGGACTGCGCGGGAGCAATCCTGAGCTGGAAAGCGCCAAAGAAATGCTGTGGAGAGCGAGACGGATTGAAGACGAGCAGTTGATGATATCTACTGTGGCGAATGCGGTCAGTATAGCTACATGTGAGAAACGTAGATTGATGAATATCTATACTATGAACTGCGAGAACTCTGCGGATTTCAGAAGGGCAAAAGATATAGAGAAGAGGGCAGATGATGCAGTGAGAGCGTGGGCTCTGCTGACTGAATGTGTCTGTGCCGAGTATAACGGTTATGCGTTGCTAGGTGAGGAACAAGCGTGTTATGAGTGCTTATCAAAGTATGCGATATTCCTCTTCCATAACAAGCTGTATGATCGTGATGCTATATTCTGGATGTTCTCTAATCTGCCGGTGAGAGAAAGCGAGCCGTTGCTGAATGAAGACTTGATCCAGAGAGTGTGTGATTATTGTAATTGTTTTGCGTGAATGGAAAGGCCCACCGATATGGTGGTGCTGATGGATCTGTTTCATTATTGTTTACACACTAACAAAACCAATGCAATAACTGCTTATGATAATTTATATAATTCATATGCTTTAAGATGCAGAAAGGAGTCAAAAATGGATAGAGACGAATTAAAGGCGCAGATTGAAGAATTAATGAGACAGTACGGTAACGAGGAAATTGACGGAGCAACTTATTCACAAAAAATGATGGAGTTGACATCAAGGGCACAAAATGAGAATAACGATTAAGTACTGTTAGGAACCGGTGGTATCAAAGAATTTATAGCTGAACTAAGAAAGTGGACTATACGAATTGATTATGACGATGAAGACTAGTTTTGAGTAAGGAGGATAAGAATATGCAAAGATGCCCTTTCTGTGGTTGTGTTTATGACGAATCAGATTATGCTGGTTGCCCCAATTGTTATACTCAGGATACGAGGCCAACAACTCGTATTGTATATGACAAAAAACGTGGGATGGCAGTTGAATTGTCAGAGGATGAGTTTTATGAATTTATAAGAGATAATCCGGAATGGCAGTGATTTAAAGAGTAAGTCATAGCGTCTTGGCTCCCACCGATTTGGTGGGAGCTTTCGTTTGTAAGACAGATTTGAAAAGTACGATAAAAAGGACTCAATATGTTGGTGATGACGGTATACTAAGAGTAATAGAACTAGTGGAATAGTTCAAAGGGATATGGACATGGGGTAAGTGGAGGTGATGATTATGTTAGATACAATCATCTATATTGGTTTGGCTTATGTAGTGTTTAGGATGCTCATTTGGGGTATCAAGGCCAGTTGGAACATACTGAAATTCCTCTTAAATGTGGTTGTTTTGCCTGGAATTGTTGTTGTGCTGGTTCTGGCCGGACTGTATTACCTAGATCTTGCGCTGATTATCCTTATGGCTATAACGGCCACGATCGGCGGGAGGTTTGCAGCATAGTTATAGATAATTAACAGCATATTAATACTACATAATGGTAAACAATGTATATTAAAAACATAATAATTATATATCGGAGAATTTTGATTTTATGCTTATAAAAAAAGAACTGCTGATCATTTATAAAGCTAAAGATGAAGAGTTGTTTGATCACATTGAATCGTTGTTGTTGAGTGAGGATGATTCGGACACAGAGATGGTCGGTGTGAAAGATAATTCTGTTGCTGTATATAAGAGTCTGTTTTCGAACTATGGAAAACTACAAGACTCAGCTGATAAGTTTCTGTTTGTTGATTGTGCACCTAAGAATTATGAAAAATGTCAGCTGTTTAATAAGTTTGGTGTTTCATATGGTTCTATTGATAGCAATAAAATGTATATTATGATAGATGGTTCTTTCAAATGGGATAAGAACATTTATGGAATTTTCCTTAGAGAATTGCATTCTTTGGTCGATAAGCCTATAGCTGATATTGTTGCTTTCAAAGAACCCCAAGATAGAATACCTAAAACCCCTTTAGAGTTGTCACTTCGTTTGGCTAGTGTTGTTCCCGTAATCGGTATTCCTATGCAAGTTAATGATATTCGAAAGGATTATCAGAATAAAGCAACGCTTCGCAAACAACTTTTGTATTATGGTCTGACAAAAATGTATCTAGATAACATGGAATCATTGATAAATGACTAGGAGGTTGCTCAATGAATAACAGCCAGAAATATCAGATCGATTCTGATGGTGCGATTATTAAATATGAAGTATTACTTCCTGAAAATGAGTCTGATGTGAGGCTTCTTTGTGAATTGTCAGCGTCAGAAGAACAAATCGATGAACAACTCAAAAAGATTGATGAGGTGATTGATGGTAAATCGGAGTTAATCGATAAATACACAAATAACGCTGATGCATTATATTATGCTATTGCTGCGAGTTCTGGTGTGATTGCTGGAGTGCTCGACATAGTTTTTGTTGGTTCCTTTGATTTCGATGCAGCCAAAACTTCAGTCGATAAGGCTTTTGATAAGTTTGTACATGAACGTGCTAAAGAAATTAAAATAACCGAAGAGATTGATAAATATAAGAAGAAAATGGCAGAAAAGGGACTGCCAATTGATAAACAGAGAATAACTCAGATTAAATCCAATGTAGAAAACCATTTCAAAACTCAGAAAAAATCTAGTTCAATTAAAATACTGGAGGATTACTTTGGATTACCGAGTGATAGTATATGGAGCTCAAAGGATGGGATTACTCCTAAGAGTCATCACTTGGATGATTTCTCTCATCATCCAACAGTAATAGGTCTTGCTTCATCTATTCTTACTCAGTTTACAAAGACAGCTACATTTAGTAATACATTGGGTATTAGGATAGTATATAGCATTGAAGACTCAGAATTGATTGGAGATGGCTTAAAAGAAAAAATCATAGCCGGAACGATAAATTGGTTAGGACATTTAATTAGTGACATGGCTGGCAGTAGAGGTTCTGCTGCAAAAGGGAATTTGGGGATGGGCTTGCCGGGACCTGTTTTGTCCTTGATCAAGGAGTTATCTTCTCTGCCCATTTTGAAAGAAACGCAATTGCCTAAATTGGTTAATTACTTATTTACTAATGATAATGCCATATTTGGAAAGTATCGAATGGATCTTCGTTCCGAATTAGCTATAGGAAAAGAATTGACTAAACAGGCAATTCCAATTTTCACCAACGAAATTCTAGTTCGCTCATTCTACTTCCTCAGAGAGTTATTAACTTGTGCAAGAGCAACGCATAACTTAAGGGATATTCCTTGGCAGAGTATTGTACCCATTGGAAATAGGACAATTGAGAGAATGATGACTATTTCTGTAGGTACGATGGAAGCTTTTGATATTACTGAGGCTGCAATTCAAGGCGCGATAGCTGCTGAAAAGGCAAGCATAGCTGGTGCGACAGTTGGTTCTGTAGGTGGACCTGTTGGAACTGCTGGAGGGGCATCGAGTGCTGGAACAGTGGCGTTTTTAAAAACTTTTGCTTTGCGTATTAACTATGTTGGTATAACCAGATTAGTTTTAGCTGGTTTTATTGATACCAGCATGGGTATTAAGAGGGGAAAACTGATTAACGAACGGATCTCTCTATATAACGAGAAACTAAAACTAACAAATGCAAAAGTTCTAGTTAGTGAAGCGGAAATGCGGATAAGTGCTGAAGATGCTGGAATTGCAATTTTAGATGCTTATAGTGAGATTTCAAAAGCGCAGGAGATCTTTAAAGAAGCATATGAAGATATCGACAACAGTTTGAATAGCATTGGCAGAAGTGTTGAAGGTATTAAACAGGTTAATCCAGGACTGCCCGAATCGATGATAAGTGTTTTAACAGGAGATGTGCCAATGGAGAATGAATTGATTAACTTTAGCAGTATCAAAAGTATAGATGCGGAGAAGGTTCCTCAATATATTGAATCTCAAATGATGCTTTTGGCTGAAATTAAAAAACGAGTCAATTCAGCTGTTGAAAAAGCTTACAGTGTAAAGAAAACTGTAGTTAATCATGTTGGCGGAAAACCAACAGGAACAAAGAAATCCATTGAGAATCTGAATCAAGCCTCAATTGACATTGCTAATGCTCAGATTGACGCAATGACAGCTCAAACAGTATCTTTTGAATACCAGCAAAAATTAGGAGAGATCACTAAGAGTCTGTTCTGCTTAGGAGTATCTAATATCGCAGCCAATCGAGCTGTCGTGAAAGAATTGAAATTGAAATTACAGGAGGCATCCGAAGAAGAATTGGACGATGTAGCTCGTGCAGAGATAGAAGGCCTTCTGAACCAATTGCGTGCGCAAGAAGATGTTGAAATCAAGCAGCGAGAGTTGAATGATAAGGTGATTAAACAGCAACAGCAAATTGACAAATTTGAAAGTCAGTTGTTGGAGCTGCAACGCCAAATTAACGAATTGTCTAAACAGAACTAACATTCCTTTAGGACAAGGTAAACTATTACTATAGTTTTTATAAGAAACAGATATACAATCCTGATTATCAGTGATTCATAGAATTTGAATAGAAAACTATCGCTCCCACCAATTTGGTGGGAGCATTTCTTTCAGACCATTTTTATGGACTAAGAATTTAACACTCGGTGATATACTTTGCATAGACTTAAACTAATAGGGATTCAAAACGGAATAAGCGGATATATGCATAACGATCAGAACAACGAAGAATACGAATACTGTCCCAGGTGCGATGCGAATCTGACGCTGCAGAAGGGGTACTCTAATACCCTGCCGTACTGGGTCTGCAAGGGGTGCGGTGAGATGCTCATCAATCCCGATGTGGATGCTGATGACGATGTTGCGTGGTTCTGCGACGGTTGTAATGCGATGCTGAACGTTCAGGATGGTTTTCGAGATAATAACGGCACCTGGAAGTGTACCTGCTGCGGGTATGAGAATGCCATAGATGAGAAGAATCTGTACGATACGGAGGAAGCTTTCGAGATGGATCTGAATAATCCGTATAAGGGCCTTACGGATGAGCAGGTGCTGAAGGTGAGCGCATACCGCGAAGAGAAAGCCATAGAGGGCAGTCCGAACGTCATGGTCGTGTCGGATCCGGAGACGGGCAGACTCTACATCAAGAAGTATCTCAAGGTGTATGACAAGTCCATCTATGAGTTCTTGATAGACAATCCGGTCGCAGGCATGCCGAAGATCCATTACATTGCCGAGGGAAGCAACGGCCTGGTCGTGATAGAAGAATACATTGAAGGCAGGACCGTGGGCGAGCTGATAGGCGAGGGAAGTCTTACGGCGGAACTGGCGTTGGATATAGCAAGGAAGATATGCGGGGTGCTGGTGGTGCTGCACAGGCTACCGGAGCCGATCATACACAGAGATATCAAGCCGTCGAACGTTATCGTGAGCCCGTCAGGAGACGTGATCCTTCTTGACATGAATGCCGCGAGGTGGGACAGGCCCGACCGTGACAGTGATACGGGATACTACGGGACGATGAACTATGCTGCGCCGGAACAGCTCTGGTACGGACTTAAGGCATCGTCTGCCAAGTCGGACATATATGCGCTGGGAGTGCTGCTGAACGTGATGCTAACGGGCGCGATACCGAAGGAGAAGCATGCAGAAGAACCCATGTGGTCCGTTATAGAGCGTTGCATCAGGCTCGAGGCTGATGAGAGATTAAGTGCGGAGGAACTGCTTAATGTACTGGAGAAGATCAGCGGCGGGGGAGAAAGCGATGTATAAGAGACCGACAGAGGAGCTCGATAAGCTTCTGGAGAACAGCAAACCGGGCAAGATAGGCGAGTTCTTCGATGAGAACAGGAGCGAGCTCGCAGATGAGCACAAGGGCTTCTACTATTACTATAAGAACGTGTTGGACAGCAAGCACATCATGCTCAAGGATGTGTATATCCAGGTGGGTGTGAGCGAGTCGTACGGAAGCAAGATAATCTCGATGGAGAAGCACACGGCGAGCAGGGATCTGATCATAAGGTTCTGCATCGCGGGGCATTTCTCGCTGGTCGAAACGAACCGCGCACTGAAGCTGTACGGGTTAAGCCCCCTCTATGCCAAGAACCGCAAGGATGCGTGCGTAATAGTGGCGCTGAACAACCATATCTACGATGTGGAGCGGATCAACGAGATGCTGGAGGAGAATAAGCTGGAAGGGCTGGGGTGATGAAGAGGCCCTTGATATAATTTCCTATCGTGATAGAATTAGAGTAAATATTCACACGAATTTGAGTTATGTGTATAAATACTTTATTCGTCGCGGAGGGTTTATATGTTATTGAACTATCAGGAATGTATAGATAAATACGGAAGTGATTACCGGATCAAGAAGGAGATCAGCAACGGAGATCTCTTTATGATGGAGAAGGGAATCTATTCGACTGAACGCCATGCCCCGGAGATAGACGTTATCATGAGCAAGTACCCCAAGACCGTGTGTACGGGTAACAGCGCATTTTTCTACCATTCCCTTACGGATGTGATACCTGATTACTATTATCTGGCATCCAGGCGGACTGATACAAGGATCAGGGATCCTCGTGTTGTGCAGTCGTTCCTGAAGGATGATATTTTCGAGGCGGGGATCACGGAGGTAAAGTACAACAACTCCGTTGTCAGGGTATATGACCGCGAGCGGCTGTTGATAGAGATGATCAGGTTCAGGTCAAAGGTCCCGCTGGATTACTACAAGGAGATCATCAATAACTACAGGGATATTGCTTTTGAGTTGGATTTTGGTCTGGTAGAAGAATATGCGGCCCTGTTCAAGAACAGCGCGACGCTTATGAGAACAGTGCAGATGGAGGTGCTGTGATGGAGCTGAGGGAGGAGATAGAGTTCTGGCTTTCCTTAAAAGTATTTATTACGAATAGGGTACCGCCAAGGTTTTGCCAAACGGTTAATTTATAGTAAACACAGCCTGATTCCCACCTATTTGGTGGGAATGTTCTTTTATCGGAAATAGTAATCTGACCTTGAGAAAACTGTG
>OCTW011351740.1_pt1 | contig 21035 bp, 14 predicted proteins | sample 1539671 | NCBI WGS metagenome assembly OCTW01 (sample SAMN02144230, study PRJEB22623) | gut metagenome | biome: sheep rumen | host: Ovis aries | place: New Zealand
ACCGGTTTTGCGACCATGTCGACCATCCAGTTCTCCTCGATGATGGAAGGCTACCTCAAAGAGCATAGCCTTAAAGCGCTTTGCTTATTGCTCGACCTTCGAAGAGAACCAGGAGAAGATGATAAGGCTTTCTATCGTTACTTGATCGCTTCGAAAAAGCCGATCATCGCCATCTTGACCAAGATGGACACGATGAATCAATCCGAGAAAGCCAAAGCGAGAAAGATCGCGACCGAGCTTGGTTTCACCCAATTCTTAGAGTCAGACCAAACCCCGAAAAGCTTGGATAAAATCCGCACCGTCATCGCTAGTTACGGGAAGTAGGCCAATGCCTGCTTCCTTTTTCCTTTTGAAGCACTTTTATTTTCCAAAAGTATCGAAAAACAGGGTTGGAAAATACAAAGTTCCCATTTCATCGACACTTTTTATTTTCCATTTATTTTCCATTTATTTACCGTTTATTTTCCACTATAATGTTTTCGGAGGTAAACACATGACGGATGAAAACGCGAAAAGATTACTGATGGCCTTGCTCTCTTACCGTGACGAAAACGAATGGTTGGAGTTTAAGGCAAACAACACCTCTCCCGAAGTCATGGCCGAGCGCCTTTCTGCTTTATCGAATATGGCGGCGCTTTTGAATCGTTCTTTCGGCTATTTGGTTTATGGCGTCGATGAAGGGCGCAATATCGTGGGGACGACGCTTCGTATCAACGGTGAAACAGTGGGGAATCAAACGATGAAAATCTGGCTTGAGAACTTGATTGAGCCAAGATTAAGCACCGCGTTCATTGATGTCACCGTGGATGATAAACGTGTCGTGATCGCAAGAATCCCCGCCGCAAAAAGCAGGCCGACCTGTTTCAAAGGCGTCGCTTATTGCCGCGTCGGCTCAGCTACGCCGAAGCTTTCCTCGCGTCCGGATATTGAAGAAGAATTACTGAAACTCCTCCATTATCAAAGCGAGGAGGAACGCATCGTCGCTCAGGATTGCTCGGAAGACGACGTGTTCGCGAAATTGGATTTATCGGCGTATTACGCGATTCTTCGCCAAATCATGCCTCAGAAGTCGGAGATGATCCGCAAATTCGTGGAAGAAGGATTTCTCCGTTTGGAAGATCATGGCGATTATTCAATCACCCTTCTTGGCGCGCTTTGCTTTGCCCGAGATTTCGATGATTTCCCCTCTCTTGCGAAACGTGCGATTCGCTTTGTGAGCTATGATGGGGTGGACCGTTTGCACGGAAACGACGAGATCGTGTTCAAAAAAGGCTACGCGATCATATTCAACGACGTCATTTCCTCCGTCATCCATCATTATCGAACCGAGCGTTTTGCCCAAGCCATCCGCGTGAATGTCGATCCTTATTCGGAAATCGCTTTGCGCGAAGCGGTGGCGAACATGATCATCCATGGCGATCTTTCCGCGATGGGGTCGGGGCCGCTGATTGAGGCGTTCTCCAACCGCATCGAGTTCTCCAATCCAGGCACTTTGCGTTTTGATCCTGATCGTATCTTGGATGTTTCTCCCGATGCGAGGAACCACGATTTGGCGGATTTCATGCACTGCATCGGCATCGGCGATGAGCGTGGCTCTGGCTATGACAAGATGCTCCTTGAGGCGGAACGCCTCGGCGCTCCCTCTCCGCTTGTGGAAACCAATTCCGCAGGGGTGAGGGTCGTGCTATTCCCGCCCACCCCATATGAAGAGGAAAGCGTTTTGGATATCCGGCGTGACATCTATTTCCATTGCTGCCTCCGTTATCTGAACCGCACCCCGATGACCAATGCCAGCGTCAGGGCTCGTTATGGACTAGGGGAGGAGAAGACTGTGGAGATCTCCAAATTGATCAAATCTCTTGTGGATCAACATCGCATCAAACCAATCCCCAATTCTTCCAGAAAGAAGATGGAATACATTCCTACTTGGGGCTAATTTATTTTCCAAAAGTATCGAAAAACGGGGTCGAAAAATACAAAGTTCCCATTTCATCGATACTTTTTATTTTCCATTTATTTTCCATTTATTTACCGTTTATTTTCTAAACGAAGAAAAAAGCGACCTGATAGAAGAATCTATCAGGACGCTTTTTGGGGTGCTTTGAGGCTTAGTTATTCGGGACGATGATGGAGATCGCGTCATTGCCGGCGACGACATCGGGGAGGTTGCCATCCCATTTCTCGAGATAAGCGAGATACTGGAGGTAATCTTCCACCAGCGCCTTGAATTTCTCGGCGCCTGGTCCGCTATTGACGTTGATGGTGTGCTCGGTGGACGCGAGGCTCTTGGTCGTGGCGATGGTGTAGGTGACCTCGCCGATGGTCTCGCTTGTGACCTCGGTGGTCTCCGCTTGCTTTGCATCGAAGACGGCTTCTGTTTTGGTGATGGACACCGAATCATCGCTTCCTTTGCGCTCCACATTGGTTAGGTAGGTGTATTTGGTGGTCACTTCGTAGCCGAGGCTTCTCGCAAGTTCGATGATTTTGGCTGCGGTGGCTTCGGCGGCGGCTCTTGCTAAAATCTTTTGGGCCTCGCCATTGCCCTCTGCTTCGGCGATTTTGCGCTGGGCTTCGAGTTTTGCGACTTCAAGCTCCGCCTCGGCGCGGGTGATGGATGCCTGCTTTTCCTGCTCGGCGATGACTTTGTCCTCGACGGCTTTCTCGAATTCGTTGGTGAAGTCGATGTTGGTGAGGACGACGTCTTTGACGTTGACGTAGTAGTCCTCGGAGATGCCTCTGCGGACTTCTTCGGAGACGTCGTTGGAGAAGACGGAGCGATTCTGGACGATTGTCATGGCTTCGGCGCTGGACATGACGGCTTTTGTTTTCTCGACGGTGACGGTCTCGATGCGGGCTTGCAGGGCATCGAGTTTGCCGTATTCGGTCGCGATTTTCATGATGTTCTCGATCTGAACCTGATACTGAAGGAAGACTTCGAGTTCCATCGTCTGGCCGTCTTTAGAGTAGGCGGAGGTGACGATTTTATCTTGCTGCACCTTGGTGTCGTAGATCTCGTAGGAGTGAGTCATGTAGAAGTCGAAGTAGGTGCCAGGATCTCTTTTTCCGGTGATCTTGCCAAGCCTTCTAACGACGGCGACGGTCCCGGTTTCGACTTGATGGAAGGAACCAGGAACTAGTAGCAGCATGGCCAACGCCGCAACTAGAGAGATGGAAACCCCGACGACTTTCTTCTTCGCGTTCTTCTCGTAGATCGCGTTCTTGCCATAATGCTTCTTGAGAAGGATGACGAGGGCGACGATTAAGCCGAGCAATAGGATGATGAGGATGGTGAATAGGATGTTCTTTAGCATGGTGGTTGCCTCCTTATGCTTAAATCTTAGATTATCCTGTATAAAATTCAAGAAAATTCAAAACAATTTCTTCGAAAAACTTTCGGCTACGCGCGCGTTCCTATTTATATAGTATAGGTAGTCATTACAAACAATTTGAATTCATATGAATTTCAATGAACTGCAACGATGCGGGTACCTTATTTCCCTAAGGATGCAGGGCAATTCAAGATAAGTTTCGCCACTAGTTTTTATCGAACTAGGGTTTCTTTACTTCCCGTCTTCCAATCTCTTTGTTTTCGGGGCATAATATGGCCGGTTTCAAAGACCCTTGAGGGATTAGGAACGTTATCCACTTAGAGAGCTTGGTCAGGTGAAAGCAAGCTGGATGGCCCCTATGAGTCGCTAGGCGAGAAGCCAAAACCCAATGAGCCTTCCTAGATATAGAGAAGGGAAACTAGGTGGTACCGCGTTATTAACGCCCTAGTGCAGGGCGTTTTATTTTGTTTAAGGAGTCATTTATGCTAGACAAACGTTATGATCCAAAACTCGTCGAAGAGGGCAAATACAAAAACTGGAAAGAAAAAGGCTACTTCGCTTCGGGGGACACCTCCAAGCAAGCGTTTTCCATGGTCATCCCGCCTCCAAACGTCACCGGCAAACTCCATTTAGGCCACGTCATGGACACTATCCCTGATGATATCATCGCCCGTTATAAGAAGGCCAAAGGCTATGATGTCCTTTGGGTTCCAGGCATGGACCACGCGGGCATCGCCACCCAAGCCAAAGTCGAGGAAAAGCTCCGCAAAGAGGGCATTTCCCGTTATGATTTAGGAAGAGAGAAATTCCTAGAAAAAGCCTGGGAATGGAAAGAAGAATACGGGAACACCATCCACGATCAATGGGCTAAAATCGGCTTATCGGTCGATTATAACCATGAACGCTTCACTTTGGATGAAGGGCTTTCCAACGCGGTCAAACGCGTCTTCGTAACCTTATATAAAGAAGGCCTCATCTATCAAGGCGAGCGCATCATCAACTGGGACCCAGAACTCCGTACCGCCCTTTCTAACATCGAAGTCATCCACCAAGACGATGAAGGCGAATTCTTCTATTTCATCTATGACGTGGTGGACTCTAGTGAGAAACTCATCGTTGCGACCACCCGCCCTGAGACGATGTTTGGCGACACCGCGGTATTCGTCAATCCCAAAGACCCGCGTTATGCCCATTTAATCGGCAAAAAGTGCATCAATCCCGCCAATGGCGACCCTCTCCCCATCATGGGTGATTCCTATGTCGATATCTCCTTTGGCACTGGGGCGATGAAATGCACCCCAGCCCATGACCCTAATGACTTTGCTCTGGCCAAAAAGTATCATTTCCCGCTCATCAAAGTCTTAGATGAATCGGCCCATATGAATCATCTTGCTGGCAAATACGAAGGCATGGACCGTTATGAATGCCGTGACGCTTTGGTGAAAGACATCAAAGAAAGCGGCCATCTTGATCACATCGAGAAATTCGTCCACTCCGTCGGCCATTCTGAGCGTAGCGGAGCCGTCGTTGAGCCGATGCTAAGCAAGCAATGGTTCGTCAAGATGAAACCACTAGCAGACCGCGTCTTAGCCCAGCAAAATAGCAAAGACAAAGTCGAATTCCTCCCCAAAAACTTTGAGAAAACCTTGGTCCGTTGGATGAAAAACGTCGATGACTGGTGCATTTCCCGTCAGCTTTGGTGGGGACACCGCATCCCAGCTTACTATAACCAAGAAACCGGCGAAGTCCTCGTTAGCGAGGTCGCGCCTAAAGGAAATCAATGGAAGCAAGACGAGGATGTTCTCGACACTTGGTTCTCTAGCGCTTTATGGCCTTTTGCAACACTTGGTTGGCCCAATACCGAAGATCCTCTTTTTAAGAGATATTTCCCAACCAGCGTTCTTAACACTGGCTATGACATCATCTTCTTCTGGGTGTCCCGCATGATTTTCCAATCCGAGCATTTCACCGATATGGTGCCGTTTAAGAAAGTCATCATCCATGGCTTGATCCGCGATTCGCAGGGCCGCAAGATGTCCAAATCCCTTGGCAACGGCATCGATCCAATCGATGTCATCGAGCATTATGGGGTGGATGCGCTTCGTTATTTCATAACCACCAACGCGACCCCAGGGCAAGACATGCGTTATTCTGAGGAAAAGCTGCAAGCCGCTTCCAATTACCTCAACAAAATCTGGAACGCGACCCGTTATGTTGAGATGACCTTAGGGGAGAACTATGTTCCAGTCGAACTTGATAAGAAGAGACTCGGCACCTTGGAACGTTATATCCTCTCCCGTCTTTCTTCGACCATTAAGCGTGTCGAGGCCAAGATGGAAGCCTATCAATTTGGCGCGGCTTCCTCCATTCTTTACGATTTCGTCTACGATGATTTCTGCTCTTTCTATCTTGAGATGAGCAAAGTCTCGTTGCAGGAAGAAGAGAATGCCGAACAAGTGAAAGCCGTGCTTTACAAAGTCATCAAGGAGATCATCTTGCTCATCTATCCGTATACCCCATTCATCGGGGAAGAGCTCTATCTCTCCTTGCCAGGGCATAAGGAATCCATCATGCTCGAATCTTACCCAACCGTCGATAAATCCTTGATTTCCGCTTCCTTCGAGAAGAAGGGAAAATTACTGGCGGAGATGATCAAAGACGTCCGCTCCTATAAGAGCGAGAAGAAGCTTGCCCCGAATGCCCCGGTGAAGATCGTCTTGTCTCCGAAGATGCCGTTCAAAGGCATCGAGAAATACCTCGCCCGCTTCCTCTTCGCTAGCGAAGTAAGAGAAGAAAAAGAGGCTCCGCGCGGCGATTTCTTCGCTTACGGCGGAACCAAGATGGTGCTTGAAAGAGAGATTGATAAGTCGGATGCCTTGTTGACCCTAAACAAAGAGAGAGAAGTCCTTTTAGCCGAGATTGCTCGTGGCGAGAAGATGCTCTCTAACCCTGGCTTTTTGGCCAAAGCCCCGAAAGAAAAGATCGCCTTGGAACAAGGAAAACTCGAATCCAACAAGGCCAAACTTGCGGAGATCGAGACCACGTTAGCCACCTTATAATCTAGTCCAAGCAAAGACGTCTTAGCCCCTTGGTTAAGGCGTTTTTTATTGACTTGGGGACACGTTATATACAGTGTATAAATATTTACTGTATCTATAGAATGCAACTTAAATATTCACCTTGAAAAATAACGGGTTTTGAAGCGCGTTTTCGCAAAGAAAGGGAAAAAGAGGGAATAAATAAGTGGAGGTAAATCTATGAACGCAGTACCACTGAGCGAAGAAGAACTCAACACCATCAAAGTCGGAGAAGCATTTACCATGGCGACCGTGCTTTTGGTTTTCACCGTCGTCATCTTAGCGGTCGTGGCCTATAAGTTATTCACGAGCCCTGATGCGAAAATCACCCTTCCTGGGGGCTATAAATTCGAGTGGTCCCCGAAATGAGAATCGAGGATATCGATATTGAGTCTAGACCCAGAGAGCAGGCGAATCGAAACGGCATCTCTTCCTTGACCGACGAGGCTTTGATGGCCTTGCTGATCGGCGGAGGCGTCTCCGGGCATAACGCGTTAGAGCTCGCGAAAGAGATCCTTCTAGAAGCAGGTGACTTAGCCTCCTTATCTTCCTATTCCAAGCGCGAATTCCTTTCCTTCTCGGGGATCGGAGAAGTCAAAGCCACCCAGCTATTGGCCCTTTTCGAGCTGCATGCTCGCCTGCTCAAAGGCAAGGGGAAACTTCCCCAAAGCATCGATAAGGACGAGATTTTCCAGCGGTTTTATGATGAGAAGAAGCAGCAAGAAGAAGCCATCTTGGTATTGCTTTCTCCTTCTAGAAAGCCCCTTGGGACAAGATTGCTATATCGCGGCAATTTATCCAAGATCCCCTTAGACCCTCAAGAGGTCATGAAAAGCGTCTATAGCAATGGATGCCGCAACTTCGTTTTGGTGCATAACCATCCTTCAGGATGCTCCTTGCCATCATTAGAAGACATGCAAGCGGCGGAACACCTCTATCTAGCCAGCAAGAAAATCGGCATCAAGATGGAGGATTTCATGATTCTTGGAGAAGGAGGGTGCTTCTCTTACAAAGAGGAAATCGGGTTCCGTTAAACAAGATTCCATTAGAGTTATCAAATATCAGCGGGCCTCATCAACGAGGCCTTTCCTTATTTGACGTCGATAGGAAAGCATGAAAATAGGGCAGGGCGAGAAAAAGGCGGAAGAAATCAAAATAAGACTTCCCTTTCTCTAAGAAAGAGTGTATAAATTACGCGTTGTCGCCTCCGCTTTGGGCGCAACCGCATAAAAAAGGCAACCAAGTGGATGATTCCCGCCTCGCTAGCGAGTCTAGAAAAGCAATACCAGAAGGAGGAAAGCAACATGTACGCAATCATCGAAACTGGCGGAAAGCAAGTCAAGGTCGAAGTCGGCGATAAGATCTATGTCGAGAAACTCGATGTGGAATCCGGCAAAGACGTCAAAATCGAGAAAGTCCTCTTCGTCGGTGGTGAAACCAGCAAAGTCGGTGCACCATACGTCAAGGGCGCTTCTGTCGATTGCAAGGTCGAAAAACATGGCCTCGGCAAGAAAATCCGCGTCTTCAAGTACAAGGCTAAAGCCAATGAGCGCAAGACCATCGGCCATCGTCAGCCTTATACCTGCTTGGTCGTCAAAGCGATCAACGCCTAATTCACATGGTCAAAGTTGAGATTCAATATAAGGGCAAAGGGTTATCCTACGTCCACGTCAAAGGACACGCGAATACCGCTCCCCGTGGCCAAGACCTCGTCTGCGCAGCTGTCTCAGCGATCGTCATCGGTGGCATGAACGCCATCGAAAACATCGATGAGGACTTCACTTACGAGATGGAGGAAGGGGACATCAAAATCACTTCCAACGGCGCCATATCCGAGCACGATGAAACCGTCCTAGAGACCGTGATTCTCCAACTTAAGACCATACAAGCCTCTTATCCCGAGGCTATCGCAATCAAAGAAAGGAAGTAAGTCACATGAAATTTGTTCTTGATATTCAGTTCTTCGCTTCTAAGAAAGGCGTTGGTTCCACCAAAAACGGCCGTGATTCCGCTGGCCGCCGCCTTGGCGCGAAGGCAAGCGACGGACAAATCGTCACCGCTGGCAGCATCCTCTATCGTCAAAGAGGCACCAAGATCTATCCTGGGACCAATGTCAGACGTGGTGGTGATGATACCTTGTTCACAACCGTCTCCGGCGTCGTCAAATTCGAGCGTTTCGGCAAGAAGGGCACCAAGGTCTCTGTCTACGAAGTCTCCGCTAAGTAATTAAGCGAAACCCTTCCATAAGCACCTGGCTTCGGGTGCTTTTTTTGTTTCGGCTCTCTATATATAAATAGGATAGGGAAAGTCCCATTTATATTATTTTAAGATAAGAGATTTTTCTTAGAAAAAGATAAATGGAATGAAACATGAAACGACAAAAATCCCAGTTTGAAGGCGAAAAAGGGTGTCTGATAACGACATTTTTTACCAAAAACAGCAATTCTTCGTAGAAAATGACATTCATAAGTGTTGAAATCGTTTTTGCAAGCGCTTACAATACACAAACGTTAAGCAAATTACTTTGTCGCATCTTGATCGAGATTCATCATGAACTTATCCGAAAATGCGCAAAAGCAAAATGCAAATTTATGAAAGGAGAAGTAATTCATGTTTAACAAAAAATTAGGTTTATTCGTTCTCTCCGCTGCAATCTTAGGCTTAGCCTCCTGCGGTGGCGGCAACACCCCAGCCGCGACGACCTCTAATCCAGCGACCACAAGCACGCCTGCTACCACCAGCACCCCGGCGACGACCTCTCAACCGGCGACCACTTCTCAGGCTGCCGAATCCTCTAAACCAGCTGAAGAATCCAAACCAGCCGAAGAATCCAAACCAGCCGAAGAATCCAAGCCAGCCGAAGAATCCCAGGAAGTTGTGGAATCCAAAGAGATCGTCGATTCTCACGAAGAAATCGGCCAGGTCACCTATTATCTTGTCGGTTCGTTCAACGGATGGGCCGGACTTGATGCCAAATATGCTTTGAGCCCAGTCGAAGGCACCGAATATTTCAAGATCGGAGGCTTGAATTTTGAGGCCGGCGTCGAAGTCAAAGTCATGACCGCCGTTGGAGAGAAGCAATACTGGTATCCAGAGGTCGAAGACGTTAATACCAACCTTCTTTTGACCGAAAGCGGAAAGTATGATTTCTACTTCAAGCCAGTCGCGTTTGGCGAAAACGAGCTTGACGAATCCATCACCATCCATTATGGCGTCCTCGGCTACAAGAGAGTCGGCGACTATGAAGGCGAAATCGTTGAAACCCATTATTACCTCTGCGGCAACTTCAACGGATGGGGCAATGCGATTAACAATCCGGACTACGAACTCGTGAAGGAAGCTGATAAGGTCGATGGCCATGATGCTTACGCTATCGTTGATGATTTCGAAGCTACTGCCGAGTTCAAAGTCGCGACCAACAAGAACGGTTGGTTCCCAGCCAACAACCTCACCGTTCCAGCAGCTGGCACCTATAAGATCCAGGCTGTTGTCGATGGCATCAACGTCTCTGTCAACGTTATCCCAGTAAACGACTAATCTATAACTGCATAAAAAAGGTGCCTAGCGTAAGCTATGCGCCTTTTCTTTTTTCGTTGAAGTCCACTTTGGAAGGGCTTACAATAAATTTTGCATAGTTAAGCAAATTACTATTGGGACATGCTTTGATTCATCTGAACTTTATGCCCCAATCAAAACGTTTTGAAAGGAGTATGTAATTCATGTTTAACAAAAAATTTGGTCTACTCGTCATGTCTGCCGCGATGATGGGCTTAGCCTCTTGCGGTGGCAACAATCCTGCCCCTAACGCGAGCACATCTGCTGGTACCTCAACCCCAGCTGACACATCTACCCCGGCTGCTACCACCGGCGGCGGCAGTGCCGTCACTGTTCCAACTCAAGAAGGCAAGATCACCGTTTATTTCGAATACGAAGACAACGCAACCGATACGCGTATCGCCGAAAGCCCAGTCACTTGCTTGACCTTGAAAGAAGTGACCGATTGCGCATGGGTCTCCCCATTTGTCACCGGCAACTGGAACGAATATGGAGTCACCCCAGCCGAAGGCGCTTATGAGATGACGCTTCTTGAGAACACCAACATCTTCTATGCTTTTATCCCGGCTGATTCTGATCTTGGCGATCTCGGCTATCAAATCACCCTTGGCTATAACGCCGCAAGTGGCGTTTCCGCTGGTAAGCAAGGCATCGACTGGTCTTACAAAACCTGCGCCAACGATGATGTTTCCTATCCATATCCTGGTCATCCGACCATGAATAAGATTGCCGATAACGTCTATCAATGCGTCGGCGCTGAGAATGCCCCATATGCATTCACCAAATTGCTTCCTGAACCAGTTATGGTCAAGAACCCGATGATTAAATTCAAGATGGAACTCACCGGTGATCTTACTCTTGGCGAGAACCTCGAATACTGCTTGAAGGGTTCCTTCAACAACTGGAACGCCATCTCGCTTCCTGCCCCAGACGAAGAAGGCTACTATCAAATCTCTCTTGGCGATGAAGTCATCAACGGGAATTTCCAATTCTGCTTCGGCGTCCGTAACAAACTCGTCGGCGAAATGAGAGATATGTATAACTTCTATCGTCCAGGCAAAGGAAAAGGAAAAGGCGCGACCTATACCGAGAAGAAGGAAGGCGACACGATTGTCGAAACTGCAATCTCTAACTTCTCCCTTACCATCCTTTCTACCCAAAAGCCAAACACCGTCGTTGATATTGGCACCTTCACCAACCCAGCCAAGATGACCGTCACCAAGACCGACGCCGAAGGCAAAGAAGTCAAGGAAGTCGTCGATTATGCGCTTCCGATGGATGACGTCACGATGGACAAAGACGTTGTCATCACCGTCAATAACAGCGGCACCGCAGTCGGAAGTGACGTTGCTGTCTCTATCTGCGGTTCCTTCAATTCTTGGCGCACTCACGTTGCCATGACCGTTGCCGAAGCTGGCAAGTCCTGGACCTATACCCTTAAGAAAGAAGACATCTATGCAACCGCATTGGTCGAATTCAAAGTCACCGATGGCGATTGGAGAAGCCAACTTGCTGGCAAGGCTGGTGCGAACCTCGGCTTCCGTCTTGAAAAAGGCAAAGGCACTGTCACCATCACCGCTGATATGACCGGATTCGGCGTCCAAAAAGAAGATAAATCCTATCCTTCTATCGCTGGCACCCTCGTCTACGGCGAATAATTCTTCTTCATCATTTGCATGCGGGCAGCACATACTGCCCGCATGTTGTTTATTTTTGAAAGGAAAGATTCATGAAACAAAGACAATTGCTCACGCTTGCTTCCTCAATCTTGCTTCTTGCTTCTTGCGGTGGGGGTTCTCAGCCTGCTGCAACAACCAGCAACGCCTCTAGCGGTGGCGAAGCATCTTCTGCGCAAGCCTCGACGAGCGTTCCTTCTTCCGATCCAAGCTATGCGAAAGCTCCAGGAAACTATGTTTTCCCAAGCTACACCATGTTCTCCAAGGCCGAAGCGGATGCGCTTCCTGCCTTAGGCGAAAAAGAAATCGTCGCGTTCTGCCCAGTTTCTAGCGGACAAACCAATGTTTATAACTGGACCCGTGATTCTGGCGGCGATCATGCTTTTGCTTCTTGGCCAGGAACTCCGATGACCGAAAAATATAACGACAAATGGTTCAAAGTCCATTATCAGGGCTATGACGATTTGTGGATCATCTTCAATGGCAAGGGACAAACCCGTGACATGCATATGACCCATGGCGGTTATTGGTGGTTCTGGGAAGCTGACCAAGACATCCACGACACCATCCCGAATTCCTATTTCGTGGATACCGCCTCCTTCATCGATGGCAAAACCATCCGCGTGGTCACCAATTCGGCGATGAGCTCCTTCTCGCTTTACGCGGATAACGATGTCGTCGTCTCTGGAAACATCGATTACAACGCCCTCGATATCTCCTTAGGCAATCATAAAATCGATATCAACAAGAAATATTGGATCAAAGCCAAAGTAGGGGAAGAAGAGCTCACCAAAGATGTCGCTTTGTATTCCCTTTATGGCACCAAAGAATTCAACGCCGAATATGCTTATGAAGGCGATGATCTTGGCTTAACCTATGGAAAAGAAAGCTCTACCTTCAAGGTTTGGAGCCCGGTTTCTAGCGAAGTCAACCTCAAGATCTACAATACTGGTACACCAGCTAGTTATGGCGTGGGTGGATCCGATGAAGCGGTCGCAATCCTCAAAATGACAAAGCAAGACAAAGGCGTCTGGAGTGTCAAAGTTGATGGGGACCTCGATGGCAAATATTATACTTATGAAGTAACGAACAAAGTATATAACAAGAAAGAAATCGTTGACCCATACGCACGTTCTACCGGCGTAAATGGTCTCCGTGGCATGATTCTTGACCTCGAGAAAACCAATCCTACCGGCTGGGACACTGTCTCTCCAAAGGCCATCGACCGCAAAGCGACGGTGGTCTATGAGACCCATATCTCCGACCTCACCAGCGCTTCTAGCTGGAATGGCGACGCCGCGAAGAAGAAGAAATTTGCTGGCTTCCATCAAACGGGTACTTCCATCACCAAAAACAACAAAGTCATCACCACTGGTTTTGATCACATCAAAGAACTCGGCGTCAACGCCGTCCAGATCCTTCCGATGTATGACCAAGCCAACGATGAACGCAAAGACGTCTTCAACTGGGGCTATAACCCACTCAACTACAACGTCCCAGAAGGTCTTTATTCCTCTGACCCATATGATGGCGCGGTCCGTGTGAAAGAACTCAAAGAGCTCATTCGCGATTATAACCAAGCCGGCATCAACATCATCATGGACGTCGTCTATAACCACGTCGCTGGTGCGGTGGAGTCTAATTTTGATGTCCTCTTCCCAGGGTATTTCTATCGTTATCTCGATAATGGCGCGCTTTCTAATGGCTCTGGTTGCGGCAACGAAACGGCCTCCGACCATTACATGTTCCGCAAATTCATGATTGATTCGACCAAATACTGGGCCAAAGAATATAAGCTCGGCGGTTTCCGCTTCGACCTCATGGGTCTCCATGATTACGAGACCATGAATGAGCTTGTCGCCAGCGTCAAGGAAGTCAATCCTTCCATCATCATCTATGGCGAGCCATGGCAAGGCGGAACCTCCACCATGCCAGATGACATCTCGGCCAAGCAGAAAAACGGCAACAAGTACGTTGGCTATGGCCAATTCAACGATGGCATGCGCGACGCCCTCATCAAAGGCGGTCTCAATAAGCCTGAAGCTACCGGATGGGCAACCTCCATCGAAGGCGGATTCCGTTCCGAAATCGACGCGATCGTCGATGGCTTGAAGGGCACGACCCGCTCCGACGGCGTCATTGCCGACCCTGACAAGACCGTCAACTACGTGACTTGCCACGATAACTACACCCTCCATGACCGCATCGCCTATAACTATGACGGCGTGCTTGAAGAAGATGACATCAAGGCCATGTCCAAATTGGCCCAATCCTTCGTTATGACCTCCCAAGGCACGAGCTTCATGCTCGCCGGCGATGAATTCTATCGCTCGAAGGTCCTTCCTAACGGAGAATATGACCACAATTCCTATGAATCTTCCTACCAAGTCAATGAGCTCGACTGGAATCTCAAAGCCGAGAACATGGACACCATCGACATGTATCAGAAGCTCATCGCTTTGAAGAAGAACGTCGATGGCCTCCATCTTGGCAAAGACGATGCCGCCAAACTCGACATCAAGGTACTTGGTTCCAAGAAGAACGCGTTCACCTTCGAGATCAAAGATACCGCTAACGCCAAGACGTACAAAGTCGCGTTGCAGGCTCCATTCACCGCTGAAGTCGGTGATGTTGTCGAACTCGTCGATGCACCAGCCATCGACTTCACTGGCTATAGCGAAGTCTATCTTGATAGCGCCAATAGCGGTATCACCCTCTCCAATGCGACTCATCTAGGATTCGCACAGGTCGTCATCGCGGTCAAATAAGCAATACATAGACCACATCTATCTTTTTGCCCCTGGGTTTCGGATCTAGGGGCTTTTATTGACGTGAAATGAAAAATGTTCGGGAAAAAAATGTAAAAGAAGTCTGCTGCAACTATCCAAAAGGATAAAAGATAACATTTCATCGGGCAAATAACCATTGAAAGCCCTTTCAATTCCACTTGCCAGCGCGCGAGTCTGGGTTTAGAATGACTTTATGTTGAACAAAAGTTCTGCGAAGTAAGCCGCCATAAGTCAATTAGGCGGCTCTTTCGCAAAATCAATTTCAGAAAGGAGAATGAACTGATGTTTAATAAAAAATCATTGATTCTCGGCGCGGCTAGCGTTTTGCTTGCGTCGGGGCTCGCAGGATGCGGTGCAAATAGAGGCGACCTTTGCTATTGGTGCCCGAACCAAGACAACGATATCATGCAGAAAATCGTTGATGAGTTCAAAAAGGACAATCCAGACTATGCCTCCAAATCCATCGTTCGCGATGCCAACTATGGTGAAGGCGATGCCTATAATGCGCTCCATGGTGACCTTCGCAAAGCCGCTGATGTCATCCTTATGGCTGACGATAACATCCGCGCTGGCGTAGCCGCTGAAGAAATCGCTTCTGTTGATGCAGATAAAGCAGCGTTTGTCAAAGAAGTTGGCGAATCCGCCATCAATGCGACCTCTGTCGATGGCAAGATGTATGGCTATGCCTATCGTGCCGATAACTCTCCAATGCCATTCTATAACAAGAATGTCTTCTCCGATGCTTCTCAGTTTGGAACCCTTGAAGGAATGCTCAAAGGCTGCAAAGACGCAGGCAAGAAGTTCTTCCTTGATATGGGCAATGGTTGGTACAACCAATTCCTTCTTTCTTCCGCTGGTGCGAAATTCACCGTTGGCAAGGACGCCAAAGGCGCTGAGGTCATGAAGACCGATGTCGTGGATCACTCGGAAAAAGTCGGCGAATTGATGGAAGCCATGAAGGCGCTCTATAACGAATACAAAGACACTTGGATCTCTTCCTCCAAAGACGCGGATATTGAGGCTGCTTTCGCTAATAACTCCGCTGGTATCGCCTTCTTGTGGAACGACACTGTCAACATCACCAATGCTGGTGGTAATGTCGGCGTCACCCTCTGGCCAACCATCAAAGTCGGCACCGCTAACGTTCAATTAACCTGCTTCCGTTCTTACAAAGCCGTTGTTTGCAAAGAAAACGAAGATGCCGAAAGAGGCGCTTTCGCCAAAGTCTTTGCCAAATACCTTGCTTCCAAGAAAGCCCAGCAAATGCGTATTGAGCTCTCTTATGGCCCAGCGAACCTTGAACTTCAAGCCACTGATGAGGTCAAGAAGCTCGAATTCGTTACCAAAGCCAACGAAATGTTTGCCAAAGGTCTCACCGTTGAGCAAGCCCCGAATGTCACCCAGGCGTTCTGGACCCCAATCGGCAACCTCGGCAAATTGATCATCGACGGTACTTCCGGCGTGGATGCTTGGGGCGATTATGATGGCGCCGCCCAGGCTGCTGAAGACCTCCTTGGCAACACAGGCTGGGAAGCTCTTTAATCCCTGAATCATTTGTAATTTTTCCCAGGGGGCAGTGTCCCCCTGGGCCATTCAAGTTAAGAAAGGAATGTTACGATGGCTGATGAAATGAAAAATCCAGCGTCGGAAACCGCTCCAAATACCAACGCATACAGTGAATCGGGTATCGACTTCTCTAACGTTTCAGCGTTAGGGTCGACCGATTACAAACCTGATCCATGGATCAAACGCTTCGGGATTTCGCTTGGCGAATCCATCGTGAAGCTTTTGCTTTTCATTTTTGGGTTTGTGCTCGATATCATCAAAGCACTTTGGACCGTCATTTCCGGCGTATTCATCTACATTTATCGCCTTATCAAAGGCATTTGCGTGTTCTTCCGCAACAAGAGCCGTGTCTTCCGTGAAGTCGACGCTTATGGCAAGTGGAGCTTCCTCTGCCAAGGCTTAGGACTCATGAAACATGGACAAGTTGCCGATGGCATCATCTTCCTTGCCGTCGAATTGCTCTTCATCGTTTACATGGCGTTATCGGGCGTCTCCTCCATCGCTGGCTTATTCGACCTCGCTGCGGTCAAGAGATCTTCCCATATCCGCCTGGTTCTCGGTATCATGGCGATCATCATCATCGTCGCTTATATCTTTGTTTATCTCAAAGGCATCCAAGCGGTCTATGACAACTATCAGATCATCCATGAGCTCGACTTCAGAAGAGCCCGCGAAGACGCGATCGACGCTTTAACCCATAACGCCTCCTTTGATGAAGACCTCACCAAATGCGGCCATGGCAAAGTCTATCGCCTCATGCGCGATAAATATGGTTATAGCGAGCTATCCGCCCGTTATATCTCCTATGTGGACTTCAAACGCGTCCCTGAAAGAAAGCCAAATATCTTCATCCGTTGCATTGACGGCATCAAGAATGGCTTCTACAAAGGCTACAAGAGATGGGCCGAAAAGGTCCGCGCTGGCAAATGGGCATCCGTTTTTGCCGATTTCCTCAACTGGGAACTTGTCAAACGCAAACCACGCACCGGCATCGATGTGGTCAAAAATGAGCTTGAGATCCAACTCCTCAAGTTCCGTCATACTTATGACAAATACAACAATTATCATTCGGTCGTTCGCGATTCCAAGGCGACCCTTCGCTGCTTAGGCGATGAAGTCAATCTTCTCAAAGCCGCCTACGCCGATGATGAAGTCTCCAAACGCAACGGCATCGCCCCGATCGATCATCGCAAGAAACCAAAAGCCAAAGAGTTGCTCTCTCGCGTCGTCGGTTTCTTCGAAGTCTCTCTCCCGGTCGGTCTTAAAGTTTCTAAGCTTTTAGCTGAAATCTTAAAATCCAATGCGGATGATGAAGCTCGACTTGAGGCCATCCGCCGCGCCAACGAGAAAGAGAAAATCTTCCTCGATGAATTCGTCGCCGATAACCTTGACGGGGCCAAAGCCTGTGCCAAAGGCATCCGCGATTGCTTGACCCAATATCAAGAGAACGCAGTCCTCTTCGAAAAAGGTCAAAAAGACTTCATCGCTCACGTGAAAACCGTCTATTTGGTGGACGATTATCACGCCAACGTGCTCTATCGTTACTATCGCTTCGCGAAGGCTAACTATTCTTCCGAAGATGAGAAGATCGCTTATTTGAATAGGGCAGCAGAGCGCTTCGATCCTCTTGGCAAGCTCATGGACGAATATGCCTTCCATGGCCAAGTCCTCGGATTCAAGAAGCAAGCCAAACAATACCTCGATGAGAAATTCGCGGTCACCGTCTTGGCCCTTCCAACTCTTGGCGCTTTGCTTACCTGCGTCATTCCGCTTGTCTTCTCCATCGCCATCGCCTTCACCAACTGGGACTCTGCACATACCTCCTATCAATTCAATTGGGATATGGGGGCCTGGAAAGACGTCTTCGGCATGGGCTCTAACGGGGGTGAATTCTTAGAAACCTTCGGTATCTTGCTCAGATGGACCATCGTATGGGCGATTCTTGCCACCTTCTCCAACTACATCATGGGTATCGTCTTGGCCCTTATGATCAACAAAAAAGGCATCAAGATGAAATCTTTGTGGAGAACGTGCTTCGTCCTTACCATCGCCATCCCGCAGTTCATCACCTTGCTCGTTATCAACTTGCTCTTCGCCCCAGACGGTGCGTTGAACAAATGGCTCAACGACACCTTCGGCTTTGCAATTCCATTCTTAGGAAGCATTCAAGGCACAGGCTTGAACCCAGCCTTCGAGCTTGATTCCAACTATACCTTCGTCAAATTCATGATCGTCGTCATCAATATGTGGGTTGGTATCCCATATACCATGCTCTCTACCTCCGGTATCTTGATGAACATCCCTGGCGATCTCTATGAATCCGCTCAGATCGACGGCGCCAATGCATGGACCCAGTTCTGGAAGATCACGATGCCTTACATCATCTTCGTCACCGGACCATCCTTGCTCACCACCTTCATCGGCAACATCAATAACTTCAACGTCATCTACTTCCTTACCGGCGGTAGTGATGGTGTCGGCACCAAAGCCATGTTGCACTATAGCGCAGGGCAAACCGACTTGCTCATCACCTGGCTATTCAGAATCACGGCTGCAAAGACCACGCCTGAATATGCGATGGGCTCAGTTATCGGTGTTCTCATGTTCGTTGTCTGCGCGTTCTTCTCGCTCATTATGTACAAACGTATGGGCTCTGTTAAAAATGAGGAGGCATTCCAATAATGGCACGCACTGTTTATACGGCCGATATGTCGGCCCAAGCCCAGATTCAGGCGTCTCAAGCCAACAAGAAGAAGAAAGAAGCCTCATTGAAGACAAGACGCATTGTCTCCAACGTCATCATCTACATCCTTCTTGCCTTGATGTCCATCATCTGGCTCCTCCCAATCGTTTGGCTCGTTCTTCAAAGCTTCAATGTCCAGTCTGGTTCGGCTGGTTTGACCAAGCTCATCCCAGAGCAGTGGGGCGTCCTCAATTACGTTGACCTTTTCAATAATCAGTATTGGAATGGCACGCGTTACATGCCATCTGCCTATATCTTCTTCATGAAGATCGACCGCGGACGCGTGATGCTCGGCTCCTTCTTCTACACCTTGATCGTGGCCGTTCTCACCGCATTGATCTCGACTTTGTTCGTCCTCGCGACCTCCTATGCGTTCTCGCGTCTTCGCTTCAAAGCCCGTGCTGGCATGATGAGAGTCATTCTTCTCCTGGGCATGTTCCCTGGCTTCTTAGGACTTATCGTTCTCTACGCTTTGTTCTCCGATGTCTTCCACTTGCTCGATACTTCAGCTGGTAGCTTAGCCGCCCTTATCATCATCTATTCCGGTGGTGCGGGTATGGGATATTACATCTCCAAAGGCTTCTTCGACACCATCTCGAAACAGATTGACGAAGCCGCGATGATCGACGGCGCGACGCGCTTCCAGATCTTCTACAAGATCACGTTGCCGCTTGCTAAGCCAATCATCGTCTACCAGATCCTTACTTCCTTCATGGGCCCATGGGCAGAGTTCATTACCTCCAGGTATTTGCTCCGCAAGATCCAAAACGGCTCCGATGGCTCGGTCACAACCGTTGCCCCTCAGCTCAACGATATGTTGGGTCTTACCAACCGTGGTACCTATTGGGGTCACTTCTGCGCTGCGGCAATCATCGTCGCCGTGCCGACTTCGATCCTCTTCCTTATCCTGCAACGCAACTACGTCGGTGGCGTCACTGGCGGCGCGGTCAAAGGATAAACATTCTCCTTTCTTACTATGGCGAGGACCCGTTTCTTACGGGTCTCTCGCCTATTTATCGGATAATATTATGAATCATAGAAAAAACCTTCTTACGCTTCTTAGTTTGCCTTTGCTTGTTTCCTCTTTGACTGCCTGCGGCGGCAAGGGAGGATATGTTATCGAAGAAGTCGATAATGATGGCGGCAGCGCGTTTTACGAGATTTTCGTAGGTTCTTTCTGCGACTCTAACGGCGATGGAACCGGTGACCTTAACGGCATCAAATCCAAATTGCCGTATCTCAAAAAGCTCGGCGTTTCCGGGCTTTGGCTCACCCCGATTCATCCTTCTTCCACCTATCATCATTACGATGTGGAAGATTATTATGCAGTCGCTCCTCAATTTGGCACTTTATCGGATTTCTCCTCCTTATGCGAGGAGGCTAAGAAACAAGGCATCAAAATCATCCTCGACATGGTGTTCAACCATGCATCGGTCAAGAGCAAATGGTACGCGAATTGGATTGAGAATATCGCCAACGAAGATAGCCCATATTACGATAACTTCTCTTATTTTGAAGATGAAGAAGACGGCACGTTCTATGAGCCTGCATTAGGCGGATATGTGGTCGCTAACTTCGATTCTTCGATGCCAGAACTCAACTTCGATAAGCCTTTCGTGCGCGAAGAATTCAAGCGCATCCAGGATTTCTGGCTCGAAAAAGGCGCCAGCGGCTTCCGCTATGACGCGGTCAAATATTATTACTGCACCAATCGCGGCGGTAACATCACCGGCGACACCGCCAAAAACGTGGAAGTCCTCACCGAACTTGCCTTAGCCGCTAGAAAGAAAAAAGCCGATGCCTATTTGGTAGGGGAATGCTGGGTCGATTCGCTCAAGGAAATCTATTCTTATGCCTCTTCTGGCATGAATATGTTCCATTTTCCAACTTCAGGCGTCACCGGACCTTCTACGGTTGGCTGCGTTCCGATGAAAACCTTCGCTACTTTCTTCGATTCGGTGGCAGAGGGCAATCGCGTGCTCAAAGAAAAGAGCCCAAACGGCGATTTCTGCTGCTTTGTCTCTAACCATGACCAAGACCGTTGGGGAACCTATCGCGATGGCCATCCTTCTCCGCAAGAAGCAAGAAAAGCCATGGTGTCTTCCTATTTGCTCACCCCAGGCACGCCGTTTATGTATTACGGCGAGGAAATTGAGATGCTTGGCTCTCGCAAATCAACGGATAAAACCGATGCGATGAGACGTCAGGCGATGGTGTGGGGCGAAGAATCGATCACCTGCGCTCAACCGGAGAAATATACCGTCAAGGATCAAACCAAAACCAGCGTCAAAGACGCCGAA
>OCTW011606038.1_pt1 | contig 21033 bp, 19 predicted proteins | sample 1539671 | NCBI WGS metagenome assembly OCTW01 (sample SAMN02144230, study PRJEB22623) | gut metagenome | biome: sheep rumen | host: Ovis aries | place: New Zealand
CCCTCCGTCACGACAGGCTGGCGGATAAGAAATGACCGCAAAAAAGACCCCATCCGGAATCACCCGGATGCGGCCTTTCCTCTTGTTGATTATCCATCCAATATGTGAACTCACTCAGGTAGTGGATGCTGTTATGCAAACGACCTGGGCAAGGTACTTTTGGTGGACCTGGCGGGAATCGAACCCGCGTCCGAAAGCCTGTCCATCAAGGCATCTCCCATCACAGCTGCTTGTTTCCATTCCCTCGCTTAAGCGGCAGGCAGCAGCCTCATAAGCTCAGTAGCTTCATGTTACGCCCGCGGACGCAAAGCTTAATCCGTGTCGTTTCCCGTAATCATGACGCCGGTGACCGGGAGTACGGGTACAACCGGGCCGACGAGCAGCACTCAGGCCGCTACTGCAACAGTATTGTTGTCAGCGTTTAAATTTAAGTTCTGGTTGATACGCGGTCCAGCCCGCGGATGGCTTCCTCGACTTCAAAACCCCCGTCGAAACCAGTACAAGCCCTGAAATCTTTTGCAGACTGTATCATAGCACAGAGTGGACCGGAATGTCAAAAGAATAACGAAAGGAGATTGAACCGCCCTCTTCCGGAGAGTAAAATAAATCCGTCCGTTTCTTGAAACGGCTGCATCATCATCTTTCAATACTGAGGGGGTTGTCTGATGAAACAGCGAAGGATTGATCTTGACGCTATGCGGATCATCGCATGTTTTCTCGTAATCTTCAATCATCTTGCCGGGTATAAGCTTTACAGTGTGTCAGACTCAGCTCTTAAGTGCTGGATCTATATGTTTCCGACGATGATCACACGCATCAATGTGCCGCTCTTCTTTATGATTTCCGGAACCCTCCTGCTGACAGACAGGAAGGAAAGCTACCGGAGCATTCTCCAGAGAAGATGCATGCGGATCATCTGCGCGCTGGCGCTGTTTACGCTGATCCTGTATCTGACCAACATAGCGTTTCATCAGGCCTCATGGAGCCTCTCTCTTTATCTGCGGTATCTTCTCGCCGAACCTGTTGAAATCGGAGGAAAGGCATACTGGTATCTGTACAGCTATCTCGGTTTTCTCCTTCTCCTGCCGATCCTGAGAAGAATAGCAAACGGAATGACAAAGGCGGATTTCATTCTGCTGCTGTCCGTCCACTTTTTCTTCCGCTCACTGATGCCTGTGGTGAATATCATGCTCAGTGCACACGGCATTGCCGGCATCAATATTTCAGCCGATTTTACCAGCGCGCTGAAATTCGCGATCGCCAAAATGCTGTTCTATCCTCTGATCGGATATTACATTGACCAGCATATCGACCTTACCCGGGCAAGGGCAAAACAGATGGCGATCCTATGTCTGAACGGGCTTGCCGGAATTATAGCCTCCAGCGCATGTACGTTCTATGAGGGCACACATGGCCAAATGACCTTTACCCAGAATTATGTGGAGCTGTTTGATTATCTGACCGCAATCTGTGCCTTTATACTGATCAAGTACATTTGTCTGAAGCATAACGGTTTTTCCGCGCATCCTCGTGTTGTGCATGCTGTCACGCTGGTCGGAGGTCTGACATTCGGGATCTATCTCATGGACCCCATCCTGAAGAAACTGATCTATGAATCGTTCAATACGGCTCTGGAACCGCATATGCCAACCATTCTGGTGTCGTGCCTCTGGTGCCTCGCCAGTATGGCCATCGGAGGTGCAGCCGCTTTCGGGTTAAAAAGGATCCCGGGCTTGAAAAAAATCCTGTAAACTGCTCCGGTGCGGAATAAGCTGTCAAAGCATATTCCCGTGATCAATAAAAAGCTGGCACTGTATCATTTCATTATGAGTTGCAGGGATGTAGCAGTGAAAAGAGCCAGAATCCCTTGAAAAGCCGAGGGTTTCTGGCTCTTTGCCATCAGAAGTCCGTAATAAAAGATATCACTTTGCTCTGTAGCGATAGGTCGTCTTGACCGCTCTCCTGTCCTTATTGGAAACCCAGCCCGACTGTGTCGTTGTTGTGCTGGTCTGATACTTTCTGTTCTGATAGATGTTCATGCGATACCATGCCTGACCTCTGGCGCCATGACTGCCATATGAGCCGTCACACGTCGTTCCGCTTGCACACCACACACGGCTACCAGTTCCCTTCCAGTTCAGAAGATAATATGTGATGCCTGGATCGCTGTCTGCTCCACTGCCAGCTACATCCACTTTATCTGCTGCGACGCTATCAAAGTGTACATAAGGTCCAGAAAATGCATAATTCACATTTCGGCCAGTTGTCGGCCCGCAGAAATGGAAGTAATAATAGCCCCTCAGCACTCTGGACGCAGAAGTCGGAAGGTTATATACGGATTCGAAAGTGCCTCCATCATTTACATACTTTCCTGATGTTTTTTTGTATGTGTTATTATACTGAATCGTATATCTCGCTGAAGTTACGCCGGACGGAAGTTTGTCCGAATAAACCCACTTCTTTGGCATGCTGATGATGGTAAAGCTCTTTGTCAGCGCTCCGCTGTAATATCCCTTGAACCTGACCGTTACCTTATAGGTGCCTTTCTTCTTCCTTCCGTAGGGATAAGATACCGTATAGCAGGAAGCGCTGATCACCTTCTTTCTTCCGTCTGTCACCTTCACCTGCGGTGTTTTCGCTTTTCCATCGTAGTAATACTGTGTGGAGGAGAGAGACATCGAAACAGGCCGGTAAATGATCTGCTGTCCCTTCGTTTCCCCGCAGGAACACACATACTGTATCGAACCGTTTTTCGATGTTGTCGCTTTAACTACGATCTTTTTATAATTGTGCTTATGACCCTTTTTCAGAATTCTGAAGGTACGCGTCGCACTCCCGGAATAATTCCCCCTGAATGTAATTGTCACTTTATATCTTCCGACCCTTCTGCACCCGGAAGAATAATTTACGGTATAATACTTTGAACTGATGATTCTATTATCGCTCCCGACAACCTTGACAGACGGCTTCTTTATATTCCCGTCATAGGTATAACTGGTTCGGGATAATGTGATCGATCTGGGATAATAAATGATCTCCCGGCCGAGCTTTTTTCCGCATGAACAGTATTTGTCAATGTACCCATTCGCCGTCACGGTGGCTTTATGCCTGAATGCAGAGCCGCTGTAACGATGGCTGTGTACACTATTTACATTAAAGCTGATCCGGTCACTAAATGTATAGGAGGATGCGTCATAAACAGATGCGACATCCGCCGTATAACTGCCAACAGGCAGGGCATAGGAATAAGATGTCTGCGGAATGCCGAATTTGGTAACGATCGCAACGCCGTTCCTGTAAATACGCAAATCATACATTTTTGTGTTGGCCGTCGCGTTTCATGAAAAGACAACGGTCTGAGATCCGCTCTGCTGGCTGGCTGAAACCGTCGTTTTACCCGGAACCGGCGAATTTAAATAAACGTATCCGAGGAAGCGGCCGCCGCGTGCATTCTCTAGATTTGTAACTGTCATTCTCTCCAGCCGGCAGTACCCGTTGGCGGCATATGATGCAACATCAAAGCCTCCTTCACTGATAATGACATAGTCACCCTCCACTTTCTCGACCACAGACACATGATTATCATAACAGGCGAGGGCTCTTGCACGAACGCTCCCGCCTCTTGAATACCCGTATGTATTGTATTCGGAATAGTACCATTTTGAACCGCCATAAATGTACGAGTCTTTCCCGGTCAGCTGGCAGGCCCTCGCTGCTGCGAACCACGCGCAACCCCAGGGTCTATAAGCATTTTCCCCATATGGTTTCGCGGCATATGTAGTATACGGTGCAGAATTGATATCGATCCAGATACCGCCCATACCGTTATTTCGGATGCCATTCGGCGCGCCTGCCTTCGCCGGTACAGCCGTCAGCGATCCGATCAGCAGGAAGAGACTCATAAAAAATACAGCAGTAAATACCTTTTTTGTTGATTTCCACATAGGCGTTCCCCCCCCCTACACGCTAAATAGCTGTAAATATTCTATAGTATTCTTAAAAGTGTGTAAAGAGAAAGCCATTTAAAAATTTTCACATAATTCTTATTAATCCTTCATGTATCTTGCTGCTCATAAAGTCGCTGGTTTCTGCGTAAAGTGAGCACTACCTCCCGTAAACGGAAAAACCAATTCTCCAGCCACCTGTGTCAGCTGAGAAAAAACATAGGCAAACAGCCGGTAGACGGAACAGTCTGTCCCGCCTTCCGGCTGTGTGTCCATGTTTTTTCTCTCTTACTCCGCCCTCGCGCCGCCCTCGTCCAGCGCATCGATGTTGACGTTCCCGGACTCATCGAAGACCTCGGTGTCACGCGGCGCGGCGGATTCGTCGGCTGCGTCGTCTCCTTCGTCCGGATCCGTCGTCCCGTCCATCTCCGTCCCCGCGTCCGCTTCGTCGTCATCGACGATATCGGTCCGGACGCTCTCCTGCGTCTTGCCGGCGCCGGTCGAAGCGGCTGTGGCACCGGATCCCTGATTGAGGCCGACGGAGCATCCGGTCATGGTGCCGGTCAGAGCGGCAAGCATCATCAGCAGCAGTATGTTTTTCTTCATCATCTGAAATCCCTTCTGAACCTGAATTGTTTTCTGAAACAAGGCCTGACTTTCTTCCGTCTTTCACGGAATCAGGCCCGCCAGACGGCTTTTCACCGCCGCTTCCATCCCGCGAAGGCGCGCGATCTGGCCGGTCATCGGCGCCGAGTGGGCGACAACCAGTACCAGCGCGATCACGCCGGCCGTCAGCAGAATCCGGTCCATCCATCCGTTTGAAGCAAACAGCTTCATGGAAACCAGCTTTCTCGACGGAAAGAACAGGCGCATGCCTCTCCGGTTGGTGAGGTCCAGCAGAAGATGGGAGGCGTAGGCGATCGCGAAATACGGAGTCATCGCCCGCTGCATGAACCATATGCAGGCTGTGAAGAGGATCATCGCCGGCAGTGAGTGCATGAAGGAACGGTGACGGGTCAGCATCCCGACGGCCGCAAACAGAATGAAGAGCAGCAGAGGCAGCATGAAATCCGTCTCTCGTCCTCTCTTCAGCAGACGAGTGTACAGCCCGAGATGGAAGTAGAGATCGGCAAGCAGTACGAGCACGCCGGCGATCACGATCGAGGCCACGACCTTCGTCGCGTCGTGTCCGGCGCCTGACTGGCCGGCGTCGATGTCACTGATCACGCTGCCCAGCGCCGCGGCACCGGCCCCGCTCACAAGAGCCGGCATCGTCGCCGGCCGCATCACCGCCAGCGAGAGCGCCACGCCGATCACAAGATGTGTCTTTCCCTGCATCCTTCCGCAATCCGCTCCTCACCGGAGCAGATAGACCTCCGAGTAGCGATTGAACTGATCCGAGTACTCGTCCGCCTCATTGTCCACATAGATGTCGACCCAGTTCTGATTCTCCATCGGACTTCCGCCGTGATCTTCCAGCACATAGATATGACCGTCGATCATCAGGCGGTCTCCGAACTGAAGTCCGAGCCGGGAGCAGGTCGCGGCGGACACCGCCACCGTCCGTCCGGCGGTGAGAGGCGCTCCGCTGGCGGTCTGTCCCACATAGGGACCCTGATCCGCCGGCGTATCCATGTAGGCGGTGAGGCGCCAGAGCCCGAGATCCGTCACAGTGGAATAAACGCCTGAGGACGTCCCGCTCTCCGCCGCATCTCCGTCGGTCACCGTCACCTGACGCACCGTTTTCTGCTGCCGGCCGTCCGGCGCGGTCAGCGTATAGGTGATCAGATAGTCGCCCGGCTTTGATGTGTCAAGCGTGCTGGTATCGGCGGTGACGGAGCTGATCTCATCCTCCCAGACCAGATGTTCCATCGGATCAAAGGTACCGTTCAGCGGAATCTCCACCTTTCCTTCCATTCCGTAGAGATAGTGCTCCAGATCCGGGCGAACAGTCGCGGTGATCGTCTTCCGCGCTTCCGTGCCGTCCGCGCCCTGAATCGTATACGTAACCGGATAGCTTCCCGCCGTAGTGAAATCAGCCCCGGAAGCGTCAGCGGCCACGTTCTTCACACTGTCATCCCAGCTGATTCCGGCCGTCAGATCCGGGTTCATGCCCTCGATCAAGGAAAAATCCCTGATTCCGGAGACATGGCCGGCAAGCCCCTCCGCATCCTCCGCGCTTTCCGCAGCCGAGGCAGCCCGGACGGGGCCGGTCGGGGACTGGGCGGCCGCTGCCCGCTCCGCCGCTTTTCTGTCGGCCGGCTTCTCTCTGCTTCCGGCGGCTGCAGCCGGCGTGCTCAGCCAGACAGAAGCCGCCAGAGCGAAAACCGCCGTCCGGTGCATATTCTTCCATATGTTCATCCGAATCCCGCCTCCGTCAGCTGAAGTTTCTGATCTTGAAATCCCGCTCCGCCTCGCGCTTCATGTCCTTCTTCGCGATATCAGCGCGCTTGTCGTAGAGCTTCTTGCCCTTTGCAAGCCCGACCTCAACCTTGACCAGACTTCCCTTGAAGTAAACCTGCAGCGGCACCAGCGTGAATCCCTTCTCCTTGATTTTCTGCTCCAGCTTCCGGATCTCGGCGGCATGCATCAGAAGACGCCTCGGCCGCACCGGATCCCGATTGAACAGATTGCCCTTCTCGTAGGGTGAGATGTGCATGCCGTTCACGATCATCTCCCCCCGGCGGATCTCAATGTAGGCTTCCTTCACCGAGCAGTGTCCCATCCGGATGGATTTCACCTCCGTGCCGTACAGCTCGATGCCGGCTTCATATTTTTCCAGTATAAAATAATCGTGATACGCCTTCTTGTTGTTGGCGATCATCTTGATCGAATCGCTGCTCATGAAATGTCCTCAGTCTCCGCGCGCCGGTACGGACGGCGTTTCCGGCCTCTCCCGCCCGGCTCAGATCAGTTCGAAATCAATGGTCCTTGTTCGCAAGTCTCCTCCCTGCACACGCACGCGCACCGGATCGCCCAGCGTATAGCTGCGTCGTGAGAGGCGCCCCGTTATCGCCCGCTTCTCCTCATCAAAACTGTAGTCATCATCGCACATTCCAGAAACGGAAACAAGCCCTTCCACCGTATTCGGAAGCTCCACATAAAGTCCCCAGCCGGTCACGCCCGAGATCACGCCGTCGAAGATCTCCCCGATATGGCTCAGCATGTACTGGCATTTCTTCAGCTTCTCCGTCTCCCGCTCGACGTTCTGGGCACGCCGCTCGGTCATCGACGTCTGCCGGGCCACATCCGGAAGGATTTCCCGATAGTGGCCGATCTTTCTGTCGTTCAGACGTCCGCGCAGATCGTCCCGGATGATCCGGTGGATCTGAAGATCCGGATACCGGCGGATCGGCGAAGTAAAGTGGCAGTAGTCTTTTGCCGCCAGTCCGAAATGTCCCCTCGGCGTCACATCGTAGCATGCCTGCTGCATCGTCCGGAGGATAACCCGGCTGATCAGTGCCTCGCCCGGCTGACCCTTGATGCGGAGGAGCGCCTGCTGGATTTCCCTCGGTGTGATCTTCTGCTTCTTCTTGTCGATCTCAACGCCGTTTTTCCGGACAAAGGCAATCAGTTCCTCCACCTTGTCGGGATCCGGTTCGCCGTGCACGCGGTAGAGGAAAGGCAGCGCCCGCTTCCGGTACTCCGCCGCCACCGTCTCGTTGGCCGTCAGCATGAAATCCTCGATGATCCGCGTCGCCACGGTGGCGTTCTCCGGGACGATCGCCGTCGGAATCCCCTTTTCGTCCAGCTCGATCTTCGCCTCCGGGAAATCGAAATCGATGGCGCCTCTCTTCATCCGGCGTTTCCGGATCAGGGCCGAGACCGTCTCCATTCTCCGGAAGAGCGGCACATAAGCCTCGTATCGGCGGCACAGATCCGGGTCGTTCTCCTCCAGAGTGTTCTGCACGTCCGGGTAGCTCATCCGCTCCCCGACCCGGATCACGGATTCCACGATTTCGTGTGCCGTCACGCGTCCGCCGCGGTCCAGCTCCATGATCACGCTCAGCGCCAGGCGGTCTTCCCCCGCGTTCAGCGAGCAGATCCCGTTCGAGAGCGCCTCCGGCAGCATCGGGATCACTCTGTCGGCGAGATAGACGGAGGTGCCGCGGCGCAGCGCTTCCCGGTCCAGCTGAGAGCTCTCCTGGACATAGTTCGATACGTCCGCGATGTGAACGCCCAGCGTGTACCCGTCTGGATGCTCCGTCAGCGAAACCGCGTCGTCGAGATCCTTCGCGTCCGGACCGTCGATCGTCACCAGCTGCCAGTCCCGGAGGTCTCTCCGGCCTTCGAAGTCACTGTCCAGCACATGATCCGGGCATCTCTCCGCCTGCCGCAGCTGCTTCTCCGAAAATTCCATCGGGAGGTTCTCGCCTCGGGCGATGGCGAAAATATCCACCCCCGGGGCGTCGGCCGGCCCGAATACCTCCCGGACCGCTCCGACCGGATTCGCATGTCTTCCTCTTCCGTAATCCGTGATCTCCGCCAGTACCTTGTCTCCGTCCTTCGCGCCGTTCCGCGCCTCGTCCGGAATCAGCACGGTCCGGTTCAGCTTCAGATCGTCCGGGATCACGAGCATCACGTGACCGTCCCGCTCCGCGGTTCCGATCACTTCGTTCACGCCGCGGGAGAGGATCCGGGTGACCGTCCCGGACTGCTTTCTGCCGTGTACCTTCGGAAGCAGCCGGACCTCCACCGTATCCCGATCCCAGGCGCCGTTCGTGCAGTCCCGGCTGATATAGATATCGCCGTCCTTCCAGTTCTCATCCACGGGCCTTGCGAAACCGTACCCGCGGAGGTTCGCCATATAGACGCCCGTCACGATCCGGCCGGATGACGCGCCTTTTTTCCGCAGGGGACGCGTGTGTCTCACGACGGGAGAACCGTCACGTGCGACGTCCGTGATCTTTCCGGGTCCGCTTCCGTCTTTCATTCTCAGTCTGATATGTCTTCTGCTCATGTTCCGTCCTCTCCGGACAGCCGGTCTGGCTGCCCGTTCGTCATACTCAGTTCGGATGACAGACTGCCGCCGCACGCTGACCGCGCGTTCTTCCCGTCACGCAGTGTCTCACCCGAAGAAAAAAGCCTCTGCCCTTCGGCAGAGGCTCTTCTCTTTACTTGCTCAAGAAATTCATCGAAAGAACAATCGACAGAACGAAGAACACCGCAGCCATGACCCGCGTCGCCCTGACCAGTCCGCCTTCCATCGACCTGCCTTTGTTCTGACCCCAGTACGTGTCGGCCGCACCGGCGATGGCGCCGAGTCCGGCGTCCTTCCCCTCCTGCATCAGAACGATCACAGACAGGGCAATGCAGTCCAGCACATAGACGATGGTCAGTATGGTTCGAAGAACACCCATCAGACCTTACCTCCGAAACAGAAACAGTATGCCAAAAAACTAGAAATATTATACCACATCGGATTTAACGGCGCAAGCGTGTTGTTCTCAGCGCTTTCTTTCCCGGAGAAGCAGCCGCAGCCGCTCTTCCGGAAAAGGGCCGCCCGGCCGGCTATGAGGTACGGTCGCCCGCTCCCTGCCGTCCGGAACGGTTCGTCACCGCTCGATCAGAAGGGAATGGCCAGTCATCTCGGCCGGCTGTTCCTTGCCCATCAGCTCGATCATCGTCGGAACGATATCGCAGAGACGGCCGCCTTCCGCAAGGCCGTACTTCGGATCTGCGTTCACCAGAATGAACGGCACCGGATTCGTCGTATGAGCCGTGAACGGCTCGCCCGTCTTGTAATCCACCATCTGGTCGCAGTTTCCGTGGTCGGCGCAGATGAACATCGTGCCGTCCACCTCCTTGATGGCCTCGACCGCGCGGCCCACACACTCGTCTACGGTCTCCACCGCCTTGATAGCCGCGGACTCGACGCCCGTGTGTCCGACCATATCGCCGTTGGCAAAGTTGATGATGATCACATCATACTTCCGGCTGCGGATCGCGTCCACCAGCCCGTCACAGACCTTCGGCGCGCTCATCTCCGGCTGGAGATCATAGGTGGCGACCTTCGGGGACGGAACCAGAATCCGGTCTTCGCCCGGGAACGGCTCTTCCACGCCGCCGTTGAAGAAGAAGGTGACATGGGCGTACTTCTCGGTCTCCGCGGTCCGGAGCTGGGTCATGCCCTGTTTGCTCAGCCACTCGCCGAACACGTTGTGCAGCTCCTGCTTCTTGAACGCCACCAGCTTGTTCCCGATCGTCACGTCATAGTCCGTGAAGCAGACAAAGGTCGTCTTCACCCGGTCGCCGCGGTCGAAGTGATCGAAGGCGTCGTCGCAGAAGCAGCGCGTCAGCTCCCGCGCCCGGTCAGGACGGAAGTTGAAGAACACGACGGAATCGCCGTTCTGAATCGTCGCCACCGGCTTTCCGTCCTTTTCGACGACGAAGGGAACGACAAACTCGTCCATCACGTCCTTGTCATAGGACGCCTGCATTCCTTCCTCAGCTGAGGAGGCCTTGTCGCCGCGGCCGTTTGCCAGCGCGTCGTACGCCTTGACGACACGCTCCCAGCGGTTGTCCCGGTCCATCGCGTAGTAACGGCCGGACACAGACGCGATCTCGCCGACGCCGATCTCCGCCATCTTCCGCTCGAGGTCATGGATGTAGCCCTTGCCTGAATCCGGCGGCGTGTCACGGCCGTCCATGAAGCAGTGCACATACACTTTTTTGAGGCCGTTCCGCTTCGCGAGCTCCAGAAGACCGTACAGATGGTCGGAATGGCTGTGCACGCCGCCCGGTGAGACAAGTCCCATGAAGTGGATCGCGCTGTCATGTTCCTTCGCGTTCCGGACCGCGGCCAGAAGCTCCTCGTTCTCGAAGAAATCGCCGTCGCCGATCGCCTTGGAAATCCGGGTCAGCTCCTGATAAACCACACGGCCCGCGCCCATGTTGGTGTGGCCGACCTCGGAATTGCCCATCTGACCGTCCGGAAGGCCGACCGCAAGGCCCGACGCCGCGCCCTTCACAAAGGGATACTCGGCCTCCAGCCGGTCCATGACAGGCGTATTCGCCAGCGCGACGGCATTGTGCTCTCTGATCGGATTCAGTCCGTAGCCGTCGAGAATCATGATGACATAAGTTTTCTTATCCATTCAGATGTTCCTTTACCTTATAATGGCCACCCGGCGCCGCTCCATTTTGATGAGCATGCACCAGGTGGCTTTCCCTTCGCCTGAATCCGCGCACCGCGCGGTCAGGCCGTGCTTCACTTCCTGTAGTTCACGATCTCGCCGAAGTCCGGCTTGAGGGACGCGCCGCCTACCAGACCGCCGTCGATATCCTCCTTCGCGAACAGCTCCGCTGCGTTGGAAGGCTTCACGGATCCGCCGTACAGGATCCGGATCTCCTCCGCCACCTCGTCGCCGTACAGCTCGCGGATCAGATCGCGGATACCTTTGCAGACTTCTTCCGCCTGATCGGAGGTCGCCGTCTTGCCTGTTCCGATCGCCCAGATCGGCTCATAGGCAATGACCGCCTGCTTCGCCTGCTCGCCGGTAAGGCCGAGGAATCCGACCTTGACCTGCTGACGGATGAAGTCCATCGTGACGCCCTGCTCTCTCTGCGTCAGCGTCTCGCCGCAGCACATGATCGGGATCAGACCCTTTGCGAAGCACTGAAGCATCTTCGCGTTGACCGTCTCGTTCGTCTCGGCGAAATACTCGCGGCGCTCGGAGTGACCGAGAATCACGTACTTGATGCCCGCATCCAGAAGCATGTCCGCGGAAATCTCGCCGGTGAAGGCGCCGCTGTCCTTGAAGTAAACGTTCTCCGCACCGATCTGGATATTGGAGCCCTTTGCCGCGGCCACCGCCGCCGGGATGTCAATCGCCGGCACGCAGAGCAGCACATCGACGGTGTCGCTCGCGCAGGTCGCCTTCATTGCCTCGATCGTAGCAGCCGCTTCGGACGGTGTCTTGTTCATCTTCCAGTTGCCGGCTGCGAGAATTCTTCTTGCCATACTTAATCCCTCCTTTTCGCCTGAGGCGAAAGTATCTGTTCAGTCCTTGTCGTCCGCCGCAGCCACGCCCGGAAGTTCCTTGCCCTCAAGGAATTCAAGCGAAGCGCCGCCGCCGGTGGAGATGTGGCTCATCTTGTCATGGAAGCCCATCTGGTTAACGGCCGCCGCGGAATCGCCGCCGCCGATGATCGTGGTCGCATCGGTGTCAGCCAGCGCCTGAGCGACAGCCTTCGTGCCGTTCGCGAGGATCGGATTCTCAAAGACGCCCATCGGTCCGTTCCAGACCACCGTCTTCGCGTTCTTCACCGCGTCGCTGTAGAGCGCGATGGTCTTCGGTCCGATATCCATGCCCATCCGGTCGGCCGGAATGCGGTCGATGTCGACAGTCTGCGTCTCGATCGGCGCGTCAATCGGATCCGGGAAGGAAGCAGTCGTGACGGCGTCAACCGGCAGAAGCAGCTTCTTGCCGAGATCCTTCGCCTTCTGGATCATCTCCCGGCAGTAGTCCACCTTTGTGTCGTCGCACAGCGACGTGCCGATTTCATAGCCCTGCGCCTTCGCGAAGGTATAGGCCATACCGCCGCCGATGATCAGCGTGTCGCATTTCTCAAGCAGATTGTTGATGACGTTCAGCTTGTCCGCCACCTTGGCTCCGCCGAGGATCGCGACAAACGGACGAACCGGATTTTCGACTGCCTTGCCGAGGAAATCGATCTCCTTCTCCATCAGGTAGCCAACCACATGCGGTCCCTTGACGAATTTCGTCACGCCGACGTTTGAGCAGTGAGCACGGTGCGCCGTGCCGAACGCATCGTTGACAAAGACGTCCGCGATGGAGGCAAGGTCCTTCGAGAACGCGTCCTCGTTCTTCGTCTCCTCCGGGCGGAACCGGGTGTTTTCAAGGAGAATCACATCCCCGTCCTTCATCCCGCTGACCGCCGCGCGGACACTGTCGTCCACCACGACCGGGCTCGGAACGAATTTCACTTCCTGACCGAGCAGCTCGCTGAGGCGCTTTGCCACCGGCGCAAGCGTCTTGGTTTTCTTGTCCTCTTCTGTCTTCACCTTGCCCAGATGGCTGCAGAGAATCACTTTCCCGCCGTCCGCGATCAGTTTTTTGATCGTGGGGAGAGCCGCCACCAGACGGTTTTCGTCGGTAATCTGGCCGCCCTTCAGCGGCACGTTGAAGTCGCAGCGAAGAAGCACGCGCTGTCCTTTGACATTGATGTCATCCACGGATTTTTTGTTCAGTCCCATTTTCATACCTCCTGTTTCTGAGTCCGGCGCCGGCTGTTTTCCGACAGCCTGACGCTCAAAAAGGGTCCGGTCCTTGGAGACCGGACCCTTTCCAGGTCTGCATTCGTCAGATTACTTGTTCAGGAATTTGGCGAAATACTTGATCGTTCTGCACATATTGGATGTGAAGGAGTTCTCGTTGTCGTACCAGGAAACAACCTGAACCTCTGTGAGGTCATCTGAGACCGGAAGGACCATGGTCTGGGTTGCGTCGAACAGAGAACCGTAGGTCATGCCGACGATATCCTTGGAAACGATCTGATCCTCGTTGTAGCCGAAGGACTCGGTGGTAGAGGCCTTCATCTTCGCGTTGATCTCGTCAACCGTCACCTTGCCCTTGACGACAGCCGTCAGGATCGTGGTGGAGCCGGTCGGAACCGGAACTCTCTGCGCGGAGCCGATCAGCTTGCCGTTCAGTTCCGGAACAACGAGGCCGATGGCCTTCGCAGCGCCGGTGCTGTTCGGGACGATGTTCTCAGCCGCTGCTCTGGATCTTCTGAAGTTGCCCTTTCTCTGCGGGCCGTCCAGAACCATCTGATCGCCGGTGTAGGCATGGATGGTAACCATGATGCCGGACTGGATCGGAGCCAGCTCATTCAGAGCCTTGGCCATCGGAGCGAGGCAGTTGGTGGTGCAGGAAGCCGCGGAGATGATGTTATCATCAGCCGTCAGCGTCTCATGGTTCGTGTTATAGACAATTGTCGGAAGATCATTGCCGGCCGGAGCGGAGATCACGACCTTCTTGGCGCCTGCGTCGATGTGAGCCTGAGCCTTCGCCTTGGAGGTATAGAAGCCGGTGCACTCGAGAACGACGTCGATGTCAAGATCTTTCCACGGAAGGTTGTGAGCGTCCGCTTCCTTGTAGATCGTGATCTTCTGACCATCGACAACGATGTAGTTCTCACCGAAACTGACAGTATCAGCCTTCGCATAGCGGCCCTGGGAAGAATCATACTTCAGAAGGTATGCAAGCATTTCCGGAGAGGTCAGATCGTTGATCGCGACGATCTCAAAGCCCTCTGCCTGGAACATCTGACGGAATGCCAGACGGCCGATACGGCCAAAACCATTGATTGCGACTCTTACTGCCATAATCCTGAATCCTCCTGTATATAGTTATTAACATAAGTGTTACAGAATAACCCATAGATATTGTACATAAAGGCCTGATAAAATACAAGTTCTATTTTCCCCGGAGGCTCACAAATTTCGGTTTCCGGTGCTCAAACCAGACGTAATGGGTGAACCCGCAGGAAAGCAGAAGATCCCGTGCCTGCTCAAAGGCGAAGCCCAGCGAATACGGCTTGTGCGAGTCCGATCCCACGGTCACCAGCGTGCCTCCGAGCTCACGGTAGCGGCGGATGATCTCAGGGTGCGGGTTCGGAAAGCCGAGCTGCTTGCGGATGCCGGCTGTATTCACCTCAAGCGCGATGTTGTACCGCACCAGAAGCTTCAGGATCTCATCGATCACATCGCCGTACTCCCGCCAGCTGTATGGCCGGCCGAGCTTTCTCCCGTATCGGACGATGTAGTCGAGATGACCCATGCTGTCAAATTCGTGAAATGCGCGCAGATCGGCGAGCGTCTCCTCGAAATACGCCCGGTAAATTTCCGTCTCGCTTGCACCCTCGAACGTCTCGGGATAGTAAGGGTCCATTCCGCGCACGAGGTGCTGCGATCCGATGACGTAGTCGAACGGCCTGGATGCGAGAAGCTCGTGATAGCGCTCAGCCAGATGTGCCTGAAGGCCCAGCTCCACGCCGATGAGCACGCGTATCTTTCCACCCCAGCGCTGCCGGACCGATTCCATCGTTCTGAAATAGTCGTCCGTGTCAAAATCAAAGACCAGTCCTTCCACCGGATAGTCCCAGTCGATATGGTCCGTGAAACAGACGGCGGGAAGACCCGCTTCGGCCGCCTTTCTCACAACCTCGTCCGGATCGGCCTCAGAGTCGGCCGAGAACCGGCTGTGCACATGTATATCCGCTATCATCTCAGATGGTTCCTCCGCCAATCAGATACCCGTCTCTGTAAAATACAGCCGCCTGTCCGGGCGTGACGGCGCGCTGCTTCTCGCGGAACGTAAGCATCACGTTTCCGTCTCCGGCCGGTTCGATGACGGCCGGCGCGGCGCGGTGGTTGTACCGGATCTTGGCCTTCACCTCCATCGGCTCCCGGAGCTCCGGAACCGCCATAAACCGGACGTCATGAACCAGCACCCGGTCCGCAAACAGCGAGTCGTTATCCGCGAGCACGATCTCATTCGTCTCCGGCCGGATCTCACGGACGAACATCCGCCGTCCGAACGCGATGCCGAGGCCCCTGCGCTGCCCCACCGTGTAGTGGATGATCCCGCGGTGCTCGCCGAGCACGCGGCCCTCCGTATCCACGAAGTGACCCGGGCGGCTCTTCCGCCCTGTCTCCCGCTCGATGAAGCCGGCGTAATCGCCGTCCGGCACGAAGCAGATCTCCTCGCTGTCCGGCTTCGACGCGACCGGCAGCCCGGCCTCCGCGGCGATGCGGCGGATCTCGCTCTTCGTGTAATCCCCGCAGGGCATGAGCGTGCGGGCGAGCTGATCCTGCGTAAGGCTGTAGAGCGCGTAGGTCTGGTCCTTCGACGTGCGCTCATCCCCGGCCGAGACATGAAGTGTCCGCCGGCCGCCCGGCAGACGGACTACTTTTGCGTAGTGGCCGGTCGCGATGGCGTCCGCTCCGAGCGCAAGACTCTTGGTCAGAAGACTCTCCCACTTCACGGACCGGTTGCAGGCGATGCAGGGATTGGGCGTCCGCCCCGCCTCATATTCCCGGACAAAGTAATCGATCACCGAGGACTGAAACTCCCTGCGGAAATTCATGACATAGTAGGGAATGCCCAGAATGCCCGCCACCCGCCGCGCGTCGTCCACCGCGCTCAGCCCGCAGCAGCCGCCCCGGCGCTCGACGCACGCGACGGATTCGTCCTGCCAGATCTGCATCGTGACGCCGATCACCTCATATCCCTGGCGTTTCAGAAGATAGGCGGCCACCGAGCTGTCGACGCCGCCTGACATGCCCACGATCACCCGTTTTCCCAAGATACGCTCCTTTCTTCGCCGTCCTTCCTGCCATCCGTCAGATGTTTCCCGGGAACGGCCCGCCTCTGACGTGTATTCCGGGAAAACGGATCCCGTTTTTAAAAGACGGCGTTCCGCAGCCGCGCAGCGCATTCCGCGATGATGTCAGATGCCGCGTCGATCTCTTCTTCCCTCGTCTCGTGCGAAACCGTAAGACGGATGGAATTCATCGCTTCCTCCGTGCTCAGGCCCATCGCCCGGAGCACATGGGAAGGATCCAGAGAACCGGCCGCACAGGCCGATCCGGCCGAAGCCTCCACGCCGTGCATATCCATGGCGATCAGCAGCGATTCCGCGTCCACGCCGGGGATCCGGATGTTCAGATGTCCCGGCAGACGATCCGCGCCTCCCCCGTTGACGGAAGCATCCGGAAACCGCTCAAGCAGCCGCCTCTCAAGACGGTCACGAAGGGAAGACGTACTGCGGATCCGCTCCGTCATCTTCTCCGCGGCGATCCGCGCGGCCGTACCGAAGCCGACCGCGGCCGGCACGTTCTCCGTGCCGGCCCGCCTTCCCCGCTCCTGCGCTCCGCCGTGAAGAAAACTCCGGATCGGAACGCCGCTCCGTATGTACAAACAGCCGATGCCTTTCGGCCCGTTCAGCTTATGCGCCGAAACGCTCAGGAAATCCACCGGCAGAGAACGTACATCCATCGGGATATGGCCGAACGCCTGCACCGCGTCGGTGTGCATCCGCACGCCGCGGGCGCGGGCGATCTCCGCGATCTCGCCTGCCGGCTCGATGGTCCCGGTCTCATTGTTGGCCGTCATGACCGAGATCAGGGCGGTATCCGGGCGGATCGCGCTCTCCGCGTCGGCCGGATTCACCCGTCCTTCTCTGTCAACCGGCAGAACCGTCACATCGACTCCCTTCTCCTCAAGATAATGGGCTGTGTGAAGGACCGCGTGGTGCTCGACGGAAGAAACGATCAGATGACAGCTTCCTCTCTCCGCCAGCTGCATGCCGCATATCGCCGTCAGAACCCAGTTATCTGCCTCCGTGCCGCCGGAAGTGAAGTAAATCTCGGAAGGGGATGCGTGAATCAGAGACGCCACCTCGCCCCTTGCGCGGTCAACGGCGGCCCTCGCGGCCGCCGCGCTCTGATAGACGGCCGACGGATTCGCGAAGGAGTCCGTGAAATACGGCAGCATCGCCGCCTTCACCTCCGGCGCGGCCGGCGTTGTCGCCGCATAATCCAGATAGATCCGCCCGTTCAATTCGCGCACTCTTTCCGGTCGACGACGCCGGCCCGCTGCCTTTCCCGGCTCTCCTCCACCAGCTGATCCAGCGTGATGGAATCAACCGACTCCTCGATGGCCCGGTTCACACGTTCCCAGACGATCCGGGTGACGCAGAGATCCGCCTGGCCGCAGCTTCCGTCGTGATCCGTCCCGCCGCAAGTCACCGCATCGATGCTTCCTTCAAGCGCTCTTAATATGTCTCCGACCGAGATCCCTTCCGCCGGACGGGCCAGCTGATAGCCGCCGCCCGCCCCGCGTACGCTCTTGACGAGTCCGGCCGTACGAAGCCGTCTCACGAGCTGCTCCAGATAACTCTCGGATATCTGCTGCCGCTCGGCGATGCTCTGAATGGACACGGCATGCTCCGATTCACAGTGAAGGGCGAGATCGATCATAGCCCGCAGTCCGTATCTTCCTTTTGTAGATAGTTTCATTGCCCGTTTCGCTCCGGATAAAGTCGACTATTTTACTTTGTTTTCGTCGATACTATACCAGACCCGCGGTGCAAAGTCAAACCCGGCGGCAGGAACGGCCCGCGCGCCGCCCTTACCGCCGGTGAGGATATTTCCCGGCCGGATCGCTCAGCTCCGCGGATGAGCATGCTCATACACGTCGCGTATCCGGTTCAGATTCATGTTGAGATAAAGCTGGGTCGTAGAGATGTCGGAATGCCCCATCATTTCCTGAAGGGAACGCAGATCCGCCCCGTTCTCGATCATATGCACCGCGAAGCTGTGACGCAGTGTATGCGGCGTGATATCCGCCTCGATGCCGGCTTCTCTCGCATATGTCTTCATGATCTTCCAGAAGCCCTGACGGCTCATCGGACGTCCCTGGCAGTTCAGAAAGAGAAAACGGTTCTCCTTCGAATGAGCAAGATGGTCCCGTGCCTGCTCCAGATAGAGCCGAAGGGCCTGCCTCGCCGTATTCCCGAAAGGAATCACCCGCTCCTTCGTCCGGTCAACGCAGGTGATGTAGTCCATCCTCAGATTGACGTTCTCCATCTGAAGTCCGATCAGCTCAGAGACGCGGATTCCCGTGGCATAAAGCAGCTCGAGCATCGCGCTGTCCCGGATTCCCTTGTCCGTCCGCAGGTCCGGCTGGGCGAGCAGCGCGCTGACCTCAGAGACCGTCAGGATTTCCGGCATCTTCTTCTCCGCCTTCGGAGGACGCAGATCCTCCGCCGGATCAGCGGAAACCAGATTCTGTCTCCTGAGATACTGGAAAAAGGCCCGGACCGACGCCACATTTCTCGAGATCGAGGAAGCCGCGTAGTGCTGGTCCTCCAGATCGAGCATATAGGCGTTCAGCTGCGTAGGCGTCACATCCTGCCAGCTGCGAATGTCCTGCCGTTCCTCCAGAAAGGCGCAGAGCTTCTTCAGATCACGCTCGTAAGACACCTCGGTATTGGCCGAGGCATGCTTTGTCCTGTGTATATAACGGATAAAATCGTAAATTGCATTCTCCATGAACGATGTGCCGCCATTCCTCATGTTTACGGTAAGAAAGCAATTCACCCTTCATAAATCGTTTACGCGTTGCCTTCCCCTTTATGATGCGTGAACGTAATTATATGCCCGAATGAGCGTAAAATCAAATGATCCGAAGCCCCTGAAAGCTTCCCCTGACCCCCTGTTCCGGCCTTTCCGGAGCATGAAAGCGCAACATCTCGTCCGGTCGGATTCCGGTCAATCAAAATCTGGTAAAAAAATAAAAAAAGAAAAAGAGGAAAGATTTCTCTTCCCTCTTTAGGCATGCATGCTCATTTTGCGTAATCCACCACGCGGCTTTCACGGATCACATTCACCTTGATCTGACCCGGATACTCGAGCTCCGCTTCGATCTGCTTCGCGATATCCCTCGCCAGGAGCACCATGTTGGCGTCACTGACCTGATCCGGAACCACCATCACGCGCACCTCGCGTCCGGCCTGGATCGCAAACGATTTCTCTACGCCCTTGAAGCTGTTGGCGATATCCTCCAGCTGCTTCAGCCGGTTGGTATAGGTATCCAGTGTCTCGCGCCGCGCGCCCGGACGGGCCGCCGAGATCGCGTCCGCCGCCTGTACCAGACAGGCGATCAGTGACGTCGGCTCCACGTCTCCGTGGTGACTCTCGACCGCATTGATGACCACCGCATTTTCCTTATACTTTCTGCAGAGATCCGCACCGATCTGAATATGGGACCCTTCGACCTCATGATCGATGGATTTGCCGATGTCGTGCAGAAGTCCGGCCCGTTTGGCAAGCCGCACATCGCACCCGCACTCGCCGGCCATAAGGCCCGCCAGCTGAGCGACTTCCACGGAATGACGAAGCGCGTTCTGACCGTAAGAGGTACGGAACCGCATCCGTCCCAGCAGCTTGATCAGCTCCGGATGGAGATTGTGTACGCCGACCTCAAAGGCCGCCTGCTCGCCGTCCTCCCGAATCTGCGTCTCGACTTCCTTCCGGGCCTTCTCCACCATTTCCTCAATGCGGGCAGGATGGATCCGGCCGTCTACGATGAGCTTCTCCAGCGCGATCCGGGCCACCTCCCGGCGGACAGGATCAAATCCGGACAGAACCACGGCCTCCGGCGTATCGTCGATGATCAGGTCCACGCCGGTCAGCGTCTCGATGGTCCGGATGTTCCGGCCTTCCCGGCCGATAATCCTTCCCTTCATCTCATCGCTCGGCAGCTGGACGACGGAAATCGTTGACTCCGCCACGTGATCCACCGCGCAGCGCTGAATCGAGTTCACGACGATTTCGCGGGCCTTCTTGTCCGCCTCATCCTTCGCCTGCTCGACCGCCTCACGGTACATCTTCGCGGCGTCCGCCTTGATGTCGTCCTGGACGGACTTCAGAAGGAAATCCTTCGCTTCCGCCGATGTCATGCCGGAAATCTTCTCCAGCTCGGCGACCTTCTGTGCCTGCGTATCCGCGATCTGTCTCAGCCGTTTCTTCAGCTCCGCCTCCTTTGCCGCGTAATCCGCTTCCCGCTTCTCCATCGCATCGGTCTTCCGGTCGAGCGTATCCTCTTTCGACTGGATCCGTCTCTCCTGCTTGGAGATCTCCGCTCTCCGGTCTTTGATTTCACGGTCCGCATCGTTCTTCATCGAGAGAGTCTGTTCCTTTACCTCAAGAAGAGCCTCCCGTTTCTTCGACTCGGCCGCCTTGATCGCGTCGTCGATGATGCTTCTTGCCTTTTCCTCCGCGGTGCCGATTTTCTCCGCATCGATCTGGGTTTTTCTGGCAATGGCCGCTTTCCATGTAACCGGTAGCGCAGCAGCGAGAATGACTACGAACACCATAAGTACAACTGCGAATGGCGTCATAGGAGCACCTCCTTATTTAGTTTTCATTGTACATTCAGATTCAGATATACAACAAATAAACTATAGCTTTTTTGCGAATGACTGTCAAGGAAGAAACAGGCGCGTGAAAGCCGGCACATCCTGCTCCTCCCCCTCTGACGGATGTGCCGGAACCTCA
>OCTW011588656.1_pt1 | contig 21032 bp, 14 predicted proteins | sample 1539671 | NCBI WGS metagenome assembly OCTW01 (sample SAMN02144230, study PRJEB22623) | gut metagenome | biome: sheep rumen | host: Ovis aries | place: New Zealand
CGGCGGTGACAGAGGCGGAGCGGGAGCTTCTGAGCGCGGATGACCTGGAAGCGGGCGTGCGCCTGGCCTGCCTGACGGAGCCGGAGGTCGGCATGGAGGTCGAGATTCTGGCAGGGGACGAAGCGGAGATGAAGGTGGAGACTTCATTTTCTGTGTCAGCGGAGGCGCCGAAAAAACGCAGTGGACAGAACGGACAGGACGGGCAGAGCGGACGGGCGGAGGCCGACAGCGCCGGATCTCCTGTCATAGCGGCCGTGGATATCGGGACGACGACCATTGTCATGTCCGCGGTCGACGCGGGCTCGGGACAGGTCCTGGGGACAGCCGCGGGGGTCAACCACCAGCGGGCCTTCGGGGCGGATGTCATCAGCCGGATCGACGCGTCCAATCGCGGAAAGGGGGCAATGCTCCAGAGCACGATCCTGCGGGACCTGGACCTGCTGCAGGGACAGCTTGGCCTGCCCGCCGGGACAAGGCGGGTGATCAGCGGCAATTCGACCATGCAGCATCTTTTGCAGGGCCTCTCCTGCAGGACCCTGGGGGTCGCGCCCTATACGCCGGTCGATATCTCTCTGCATTCCTATGAAAACATGACGATCCTGCCCGGCATCTCCACCTTTGTCGGGGCGGATATCGTCAGCGGGATCGTGGCCTGCGGGATGGACCGGAGCGAAGAGGTCTGCATCCTGGTGGACCTGGGCACGAACGGGGAGATGGCGATCGGAAACCGCGACAGGATCGTCTGTGCCTCGACGGCGGCGGGTCCTGCCTTCGAGGGCGGCAACATCAGCTGCGGCATGGCCGGCATCCCCGGCGCCATCAGCGCCGTCACGATCACAGACGGACGTGCCGCGGTGGAGACCATCGGGGGCGCAAAACCCGCCGGTCTGTGCGGGACCGGCGTCATCGAGGTCATGTACGAACTTCTGAAGGAGGAGATCGTCGACGAGACCGGCTGCATGGACGACGAGTGGATCGAAGACGGTTTTCCCCTGGCGGAAGGCGTTACCTTCTCGGCAAAGGATGTCCGCGAGCTGCAGCTGGCCAAGGCTGCGGTCCGCGCCGGCATGGAGGTCCTGCTCCAGGCCTTCGGCATGGACTATGACGGAGTCGGAAGGGTGTATCTGGCCGGCGGTTTCGGCCAGAAGATCAACCTGGAGAAGGCGGTCGGCATCGGCCTGCTGCCCGAGGAGCTTCTGGACCGGATGGAGCCTGTCGGCAACAGCTCCCTGGCCGGCGCCGTGATGGCGGCGCAGGACCCATCCGTCATGGAACGCATGGCAAGAACCGCGGAGATGGCGGAGGAGACGGCACTGGCGGAAAATCCCCTCTTCAGCGACCTCTATATGGAGCACATGTTTTTTCCGGAGCAGGAATGAGCGGATGGGCCGTGTATGGGCGGCGGGAGCGGAGATGACAGGTCGGCTGTATATAGTCAGACGCGCAGTTTGTGAGAGGGGACCGAAGAACCGTCCCTTTGTCTTCGGAATACAGGAAAAAGGTACAGGAGGACCGGGAGAACCGCCCCCGCGGTCCCCGGGAGAAACAGACATGACAAAAGAAGAAGCGATTGCACTGGCGGAGGAACTGGGCCTGCGCGGCAGAGGAATCTTTGCGGCGAAGGATCTGAAATTCCTCAAGGAAGTGCGGGATATGTGCAAGACCGACAAGTGCGGAAATTATAAGAAGACCTGGACCTGCCCGCCTGCCTGCGGAACTCTTGCGGAGAGCAGGAAAAAGGCGAAGCAGTACAGCTGGGGGATCATCCTGCAGACGACGGCAGAGATGGAGGATGAGTTCGACGGAGAGGCGATCGAAGAGGCATCCTCGCTGCAGCGCAGCCGCTTTCTGGAATACTGCACCCGCATCCGTGAGACGGGAGAGGATATACTGCCGATGGGGAGCGGCGGCTGCGGTGTGGACTGTGCGCCCTGCACCTACCCCGATGCGCCCTGCCGCTTCCCGGACCGCGCCTTCACGTCGATGGAGGCCTACGGACTGCTGGTCACGGATGTCTGCAAGAGCGCGAATACGCCTTATTATTACGGCCGCAACACGGTGACCTTTACCGGGTGTGTGCTGTTTCACTGATATTGCGCGGATCACCGGTGACGGACGGGATCCGGAAGGGATACTGGAAAGGACTCCGGCCAGGAGCCAAAATAATTACAAAAATGCAGAGGATTGTTTCTAAAAAGACATCTGACCGGAGCTTATAATTGGGTTACTGTATACGGATGAATCAAAACAGCATGCATCAAAAAGGTATGCATAAAGAGAAGTAAAACCACTTGTTTAGACGAGGAGGTCTCGAAAAACCTCGGAAAGGATGAAAAATGAATTCAATGGAGCGCGTCGTCATGGCGCTGAATCATCAGGAGCCGGATCGTGTGCCGGTCTATCCCCTGCTGGCGGGTGTCTCCCGCAACCTGATCGGGGCCAACTGCCGCGAGTGGTCCACGGATGCGGACACCTGCGCGAAGGGCCTGCTCAAGGCCCGGGAGGAGTTTGGCCTGGACTGCATCGTGACCCTGATCGACCTGTCTGTCGAGTGCACAGCCTGGGGCCAGGAGCTGGTTTTCCCCGAGCACGAGGCGGCTCACCCCAATTACAAGAATCAGGTCATCGGCGATGAGGACGAGTACGACAAGATCCAGTATGTCGATTTCCATACCTGCGACCGCATGATGATGCACATTGATGTCTGCAAAAAGCTGGTGGAGGCATCCAAGGGCGAGTTCCCCGTGATCGCCTTCGTCTTTGGACCGCTGGGCACGCTCTCCATGCTCCGCAACCAGGAGGAGATGTACGTCGACTGCATCGAGCAGCCCGAGGTGGTACACGACACCGCAGGTATCATCACCCAGGTACTGCAGGAGTACTGCGACGCCCTTCTGGATACCGGCGTCCAGGGCATTATGTTTGATACCCTCTTCTCCTCCGGCTCCATCATGAGCAAGGACATGTGGGACGAGCTCGAGGGCGAGTGGGTCCAGCAGCTGGCCGAGCATGTGCACGCCAGGGGCGCCATGGTCATGATCCACAACTGCGGCGGCAAGATCTATTTCGACGCCCAGATCAACCGCATGCATCCCGAAGCTATCTCCTTCCTGTATCCGCCGGATGACTGCGCCGACTTCGTCGAGTGCAAGGAGAAATACGGCGATGTCACGACCCTGATCGGCTGCGTGGCCCCCACCACCGTGACCGTCGGAACACCCGAGAAGGTCGAGGCCGAGTGCAAGGCCAACATCGACGCCATGGCCAAGGGCGGCGGCTTCATGCTGGCGACCGGCTGTGAGCTGATCTCCCCGGATGCCTTTGACAATGCCCGCCTCATGGTCGACATTGCCAAGACCTACGGTGCCTATAAAAAGTAACAGCGTGAAATAGAGTCATAGGAATATCTCAAAAAGGACAGAGCCCCTGACCGGAGGGCGTCTGTCCTTTTTTCAACAGTGAGCTCTGTGTTCCGCTTCGAGATATGCTTTTTTACTTGCATCCCGCTGCAGGAAGACCTATAATTGTACAAAAGTACGTCCAAAGACGTAGTGTATTTTAATGGTATTATAATTTTCAGTAAAGGCGGAAACAGGTGAGAAAGATCTATCACGGTTCTGTGAAGATAATAGAAAAGCCGCAGTACGGCGCCGGCAGAAGGGACAATGATTATGGCCTGGGCTTTTACTGCACAGAGGACATAGAGCTTGCGAAGGAATGGGCTGCGGCAGATGAGCGCGGCGGATTTGTGAACTGCTATGAAGTGGACGAGAACGGGATGTCTTATCTGAATCTCCAGCAGGTGCCGGAAAGGAGGCAGCGATCCCGTGACGCACAGTCTCCGGTGCAGATCAGGGAAGGCGGCAGTCTTACACCGGAGGAAGAAATTGTTCTGCAGTGGATGGCGATCCTTGTGGACAACAGGTCGGTCAGGCTTGGGAGTCCCGTTGAGAGAAGGGGGAAGGTATTTCTGTGCACACACCTTCTCCCGGATATTTCAAAATATGATTATCTGATCGGTTACCGGGCGGATGATTCATATTTTTCATATGCGCGCGCTTTTTTGAGCAATACGCTGACAGTCGGCCAGCTGTCTTCGGCTATGCGCCTGGGAGACCTTGGACTTCAGTATGTGATACGGAGTCCTCGGATGTTTGAAAGGCTTCGTTTCCGTGACGCAGTTCCTGTGGATGGAGGTGTGTATTATCCGAAGAGAATGCAGAGGGATCAGACTGCCAGGCAGAAGTTCCGCAGAATGCTTGAGGATGATGCGGAGGAAGGCAGATACCTCAGCGACCTGATGAGAAATACCTGAGAAAGCAGGGGGGAGACATCATGCGAGGAGCTTACTCTGAGATTTATCTGGATGACGCCATGAGAAATATGGGTGAAATGGTCGAATACGGGGAGGAGGCCTGCGGCCTGGATCAGGACCTGCTGCTGAGAATGTTTGTCCGCAGTGGATATGCCGACCGGTGGGAAAAGGGGGATCCGCGTGTCATCTGCGGTCTGTCCGGAACCGAACTGTGCCGCCGTTTGCTTGAAGCAACCTATGCGGACAGGGGGGCGGAGCCGGCGCCTCTTGTCCGCTATGACACGGGGGAAGCATACTGGAGGGGATTTGCCCTGGCCTATTACCAGTGGCGGAGCGGCAGGACCTTTCCGGAGATTCTTGCATTTATTGGCGGAAAGGATCTTCAGCGCATGTACCCCGCTTATCACACGGCATCGGAAGAAAAGACGGCGGACGAACTCGAAGCGCTATTGCGGCGAAGGGGCGGCATCTCGCGCTTGCAGATGTATCGGAAAAGGCTGGGCATGTCCCAGCAGGAGCTCGCCGAGCGATCGGGTGTCAACCTGCGGACTCTGCAGGAGTATGAAGTCGGGAGGAAGGATGTGCGCAGGGCGGCTGCAGAGACGGTCCTGTCCCTGGCCGGAGCTCTCTGGTGCAGTCCGTCAGACCTGATCAACTGATTGGAACAAAAAAACTGAAATAATTACCAGACATTGCGATAAAAAGTCGTATAATGTACAAGTATTAACAGAATTCTGCAGGTGCCTCCGCCATTCAAATCGGAGGTGAAAAGGGAACCGGGTGGAAATCCCGGACTGTCCCGCAACTGTAATTGGCAGGAAGTCATATCCACTTTCCGCATACGGCCACTGGCAGCGGTTCACATTTACAGATTCTTCTCCAGGATCTGTATGTAACTGCATGGAATACTGCCGGGAAGGCGCGGAAAGGAGCCTGTGGTGGAAACGTCACGAATTGTCATGACACATCATGACAAGTTTCCGGACAGGCTGTGCCATAAGTCAGGAGACCTGCCTGCAGGAGAATGTCTGTGGTCACGGTGCATGACCGGAGGACAGAACAGAAGATGATCCGCGCGGGAGCGTTTCGGCACAGCCGGGAGGAGATGCTGCGGGTTCTTTTGTTGTTTTCCGATGATGTGACCGTCCCTGACCGGGGCGGTTTCTTTTGTTATTACAGAGAGCCCTTTACAGCAGGTGATCAGGCAGCTGATCATGCCGGAATCCGGCGGAATGTCTGCCGACGCAATGCCCGCGGGCTGTCTGTGAGACGCAGTCGTGCGCCCGTACCACACTCGGAAGCACATTTGTTTTTCAAGAGGAGGAACCATGAAAAAGAAAGTTGCAGCAATCATTCTGTCAGCTGTCATGGCAGGTGCTCTTCTGGCCGGCTGCGGCAGCAGTGCAGGCAGCAGTTCCGCACCCGCTGAGAGCGCGGCGGAGGAGACCAAGGAAGAAGCAGGCGGCGAGGAAACTGCGGAAGACGCAGGTGACACTGCCGAGTCGGATGCTGCTCCCGCGGCAGACACGGCCGCAGCGGCAGCGACCGCGGCGGCAGCCGGTCAGGTCGCCAAGACCGACGAGGAGCTGGCGGCTGAGTGCGCGGCCCTGATCGACGCCATCTATGTGCAGGAGCGCACGGAGACCACCGACGCGGACATCGCGGCGGCAAGGGCGGCATGGGATGCCCTGACCGATGAGCAGAAGGCCATGGTCGAGGGCGAGGAAGCGGATCCCGATTATTTCGGCCGCGACACCGGCGACGCGTCTGCGGATGATCCCCGCAACGGCGACGACATCGGCGAGAACGAGCTCCTGGTCGTGAGCTTCGGCACATCCTTCAACGAGAGCCGCGCGACCGATATCGGCGGCATCGAGGCGGCCCTGGAAGCGGCTTATCCGGACTGGTCCGTCCGCAGAGCCTTCACCGCCCAGATTATCATCAACCATGTCCAGGCCCGCGACGACGAGGCCATCGACAACATCGACCAGGCCCTGGCACGCGCGAAAGAAAACGGCGTCAAGAACCTGGTCATCCAGCCCACACACCTCATGCACGGCGCCGAGTATGACGAACTCACCGCCGCAGTCGACGCAGTGAAGGGCGACTTCGAGTCCGTCCGCATCGCGGAGCCCCTGCTGGGCGAGGTCGGCGAGGACGCCACCGTTGTCAACGACGACAAGAAGGCCGTTGCGGAAGCCGTCACGGCAGAAGCTGTGAGGGAAGCAGGCTATGACAGTATCGATGCCGCCGCACAGGACGGAACTGCCTTCGTATTCATGGGTCACGGAACCGCCCATGTCGCCAAGGTGACCTACAGCCAGATGCAGGCCCAGATGGATGAGCTTGGCTATAAGAACGTCTTCATCGGAACCGTCGAGGGCGAGCCCGAGGAGACCTCCTGCGAGAACATCATCGCAAAAGTCAAAGAGGCCGGTTATAAGAAGGTCATCCTTCGTCCCCTGATGGTCGTGGCAGGTGATCACGCCAACAACGACATGGCCGGCGACGAAGAGGATTCCTGGAAGAGCATGTTCAAGGCGGACGGAAGCTTTGAGAGCGTCGACTGCCAGATCGCGGGTCTCGGCCGTATTCCCGAGGTGCAGGCCCTCTATGTGACCCACACCGGTGCAGCCATGGAGGCGGATGCGGACTAGGGATCTGCAGACGCGGCAGCAGCTGCTGCACTGGAGGACGGCACCTACACCGCTGTCTTTACGACAGACAGCAGCATGTTCCACGTCAATGAGGCGAAGGAAGGCAGGGGCGAGCTGACCGTGAAGGACGGGCAGATGACCATCCATGTCAGCCTGGCCTCCAAAAAGATCGTCAATCTCTTCCCCGGCACGGCCGGAGAGGCCCAGGCGGACGGCGCCGTCCTGCTGGAGCCCACCACCGACGAGGTGACCTACAGCGACGGCATGACCGAGGAGGTCTACGGATTTGATATCCCCGTTCCCGCCATCGGCGAGGAGTTCGACTGCGCCCTGGTAGGTGAAAAGGGCAAGTGGTACGACCACAAGGTCAAGGTCACAGATCCTGTCAAGGCGGAATGATATATCCATGGCCCGGAGTCGGCCGGCGCAGACGGAAGGACAGCCATGAGCAGGCCGGACCGGGAGAGTACCGGCCGGGCATAAAGGACCGCGGATGATGCGCAGGGCACCGTATGTCCTGCCGAACATCATATTTGCGCTGTCATTGTGCGGAAGCACTTTCATTCGACAAAGCGCGACGGACAAGCATGACGGCAGACAGCAGAAAAGACAGCCGGCATCCGGGTAAACACGGATGCGGCTGTCTTTTTATTGTCGTGGATGCTGTGTTTCACGGAAAAATGTCCGAAGGCATGAAGCTCTCACGGCTTTTCCTCGCTGCTTTACATGATGGATCCGGAGGCGGTAAAGCGCAGGGTGTCGCCGAGCCAGATGGTCCCGTAGCCCATGGGGGCCTCGTTGCGGACCCGTTCCTCGCGGATCTCGAGCTCGTCCGCCGCGCCCTGGGCCAGGGCCTTCTCACGGACGATGCGGCGGCCTTCTTTGCGCGCGAAGCTGAGCGCTTTCGCGCGGGAACTGAAGACCTGGCGGGTGTCTTGCGCGACGACCAGGGCGTCGCCGTAGTTGTCACCGGTGACGGGGCGGATCTCCACCTCCGCGATGGCGATCACGCGGCCGGTGACGGCGCCGACGGCGTTGGCGACCGCGGCGTGGTCGGGCAGGACGGCCTGCGTGCGGAGCATCTTCGCCACCCGGGGCAGGAAGATGTGGGTCGGGGCGCCGACGCCGACCAGCTTCGCGCGGGTCTCGAAGATCTGCGGCAGGAAGCCGCGGACCCGGCGGCTGCCCGTGCGGGCCAGCTGCCAGGCGTAGTCGATGAGGGTCTCCATCTGGCTGTCGAAGGGTTTCTTTGCCAGAGGGTCGCATTCAGTCGTCAGGAGGATCCGGACAAGGTTTTTGTAGAGGCGCTCCGTGACCAGATCGTAGGCCTTCGCGGTGAGGCCCTCCACGGATTCCGCCTCGGAGCTGCGGACAAAGAAGGAGGCTGCGCAGGCCGAAGCCTCTCCGCAGTAGGCGTCGAAATCGCCGCGCAGGTGCATGAAGTCCGTGGGCGTCAGCCCGCATCGCAGGATGACCCGGGCTGATTCCAGCCGGGAGAAGTCCGCCGTGTAGATGTCCTTGCCCATGGCGGCGGCCGCCTTCTCGAAGGAGAGGGGGCCTTCTTTCAGAGCCTGGCAGAGGGCATGCTCACTGTTGTAGAAGCGGCTGTGGTCCGGATCCTCCGCCCCGATGTCCCGCAGGAGGATGAAGTGCTCGTGGAGCGGGGCGACATTGAGCCTGCCGGAGGCGTCCAGGTCGCGCAGGTCTTCCAGGACCTGCGGATATTCCTTGGCCAGCGAGCAGAGGGGCTGGACGCGGGTCTTTGCCAGGCGGATCCTGCCCCCGCGGTCGTAGTAGATGCGGGTGTCTCCGCCCAGACCGAAGGTGTCGACATAGAGGCCCTTGACGAAGGTCTTCCAGTCGCCGACCTGGATGCCGTCCTGGGCCCGGCGGACGATGCGGTTTTTGACGATGGCGATGTCGGTCGTTGTGCCGCCCATATCGACGACCAGGGCATTGGGGGCGTCCGACAGGGTGCAGGCGCCGATGACGCTGGCGGCGGGGCCGCACAGGAGCGTCTCGACCGGCCGCTCCGACGCGAAGGCCTCCGACATCTGGGACCCGTCGCTGCGGATGATCGTGATCGGCACATCGAGCTGATAAGATGCAAAGACCTCCCGGATGGCCGCCATGAAGGCGCAGACGACCGGGACCAGGCGGGCGTTGAGGAGGGCGCCGGCCCCGCGCCGGATGGCGTTGCGGTCCGCGAAGAGTGTGTTGCCCAGGATAACGGGCATGTCCGCGAAAGCCGGGAAGGACCGGATGATCTCCTGGGCCTTCAGCTCATAGGCCCCGCCGTGGTCCGCCGCGTAGAGCTGGACCACGCTGACGCAGTCGCAGTCCGCGAGGAAGGCGGGGATCTTCTCCCGGAAGGCCTCCCAGTCCGGCTCCTCCGATTCGGCCGGATCCGAGACGATGTGACAGTCCACCAGCATGATGTCATCCAGGGACCGGAAGCCGTAGCTGCGCCAGGTCTGCTTGAATACCTTGCGCGAGACGCCGAAAAAGATGATCTTGCCGCGTCCGCCCAGGTTCTCCACGCAGGCGTTGGTGGCCAGCGTCGTCGACAGCGCCGCCTGCCCGCACTCCCGCAGCAGGTCCTCCGGGAGCCGGCGCAGCGCTTCCGCGATGCCGATCTTGAGGTCGTGGTGGGTGGTCAGTGTCTTGGCCGAGGCCGCGACGGTCCCGCTCTCAAAATCATAGATCACGGCGTCCGTACACGTGCCGCCCGTATCAATGCCGATGCCTTTCATATCCGGTGTCTCCTTTATTTTATGCCTCACTGTTTATCTCAGTGGGGAAGAGCGCCGCTTTTATAAGCGGGACGTAAGAATCACGAGTGAGTCTTGAATGTCTTTTTCTCTTTTCCCTGTCTATTCTAATCTCTTTTGTCCATATGATTGTCATTATTTTTGTTTTAATGGGATAAATTTTGGAATTGCGGGATCATGGTCCTTCCCGGTGATGATGACAACTCAGCCTTTGCTGTAACATGAAAAATACGAAAATACAAAAAAAGCATAATAATTACAAAGAACAGCTGAAATCTGTGTTATAATGGCAGAAATTCAAATCTTTCACAGCGCTCACAAGAGCTCAATAAGGAATCCGGTTGAAAACCGGAGCAGCCCCCGCTACTGTGAGGCAGACAAATCCCGTTCCAGATTGCCGGACATTTTCCGTACCGGACGACATCAGGGAAGTCACTGAGACATTATTCTCGGGAAGACAGGGAGAAGGATGAAGCCAAGCCAGGAGACTTACTGTGAAAGGAAAACGGCCTTCCTCGGTGGGAGGAAGAGACGGTCAGAGCAGAAGAAACAGGAACAAGAGACAAGTCCTGTCCATGGTCAGTTCATTGCTGCGGCGCATACTTATATTGCATCGCTGCGGAGGAGACAGAGAGAACACAGGACTAGGACAGCCTGGATCCGACGCTTTTTTGACAGAATCAGAATCTGCGGGGGCATTCTGCAATCAGGGCGGAACGTCCCCGTTTCTATTTTACAAGCTGGATGCCGCCCATCCATACCGGACATGTTCATTTGTTGTTAAAAATCCCCAGTTTTTAGCATGATGATATGACAAAAGCGGCATCTCCTGCCGCTTTTTGTCTATGCGGATTTACGAAATTTGAAACTTCTTACGGGAGGTATAGAGAACAATGGACACGTTTCAGGAGAAACTCCGGGAAAGGATGACGGAACAGGAACTGAATGAACTGCTGCAGGGAGTCCGCGGCGCGGACGCGGGGACTGCACAGGCGGCGCGGCGGTACGTCGAGTCGCTGGCGGCTCCCCCCGGGAGTCTGGGCAAGCTCACCGATGCGGCCGTCCAGCTGGCCGGGATCACCGGCAGGGTGAAAAACACCGTGGACCGCAGGCGGATCATTGTCCTGTGCGCGGACAACGGGGTCGTCGAGGAGGGAGTCTCCTCCACACCGCCCATCGTCACTCTTTCCCAGGCCCTGAATATGACCAGGCACCTGACCGGGATGTCCGCCATGGCAGCCCATTTTGGCTGCGATGTGGATGTCGTGGATGTCGGGATCGCGACGCCCTATGAGATTTCCCGGAATACCGGAGTTGAAAGTGCCGCAGAAGGGCATGCTGATTCGGATAATATCAGCATTTCCGCAGAAACGAAGTCTGGACAGAGAGCGGAATCTGTCGGACGGGCGGGATCTGGAATCGTTCAGCGCAGGATTCGCCGTGGCACGGGCAACATTGTGAAGGAGCCCGCGATGACGCGTGAGGAAGCCGTCGCGGCGATCGGTGTCGGGATCGAGCGCGCCCGGAAGGCGCATCAGGACGGGATTCAGGTGATTGGTGTCGGTGAGATGGGCATCGGCAATACGACGACATCCTCCGCGGTCCTCGCGGCACTGACAGGCCTGGCTGTGGAGACCGTGACCGGCCGGGGCGGCGGGCTGACGGAGGCCGCCTTCGAGAAAAAGAAGCAGGTGATCGCGGCTGCCTTAAAGCTCCACGGACTGGATCAGCGGCGGAGCGCCCGCCAGAATGCCTTTCGGCGGGAAGGAACGGATGGCAGCCTGGAGGCTGACGGGGTGCCGGACGTCATCGACATCCTGGCCAGGGTCGGCGGACTGGACCTGGCGGCCATGTGCGGTGTTTTTCTCGGCGCTGCCATCTTCCGGATCCCTGTCGTCATCGACGGTTTTATCTCCATCGTGGCCGCCCTCTGTGCCCAGAGAATATGTCCCTTCAGCAGGGATTTTATGTTTCCCTCCCATGCCTCGGAGGAGATCGGCTATATGCGCGCCGCCAGGGAGCTTAAACTGGACCCCTGGCTTCATCTGAACATGCGCCTGGGCGAGGGCAGCGGCTGCCCCCTGGCCTTCCAGGTCCTGGAAGCCGCCTGTGTGCTCATGAATGACATGGCCACCTTTGAGGAGGCGCAGATCGACGACGGGTACCTGGCGGAGATCCGCGCCATGCGGTAGGAAACACCTGAGTCGGTTCTCCCGGTTCAAAAGAACCGCCTGGAACCGCTTGGGACGGTTCTCCCGGTACAAAAAACCGCCTGGATCGGTTTTCCCGGTACAAAAGAATCGCCTGGCGCGATTCTGTCGGTTCAAAAAACCGATGAGATACGTCCAGGGTGGCTCACCGGATGGCTCAAAAAGAGCCAGCGAGATACGTCCCTGGCGACTCACCAGGAGGATCAATGACGAGCGAAGATACGGAGTAGAAAATGGCGAAAGCAATCATGATCCAGGGGACCATGTCCAATGCGGGCAAGAGCCTGCTGGCGGCCGGTCTGTGCCGGATCTTCCGGCAGGACGGCTACCGGGTCGCCCCTTTCAAATCCCAGAATATGGCCCTCAACTCCTACATCACAGCCGATGGGCTGGAGATGGGGCGGGCCCAGGTCATGCAGGCGGAGGCCGCCGGGATCGAGCCGGATGTCCGGATGAACCCGGTCCTGCTCAAGCCCACCACAGATACCGGATCCCAGGTCATTGTGCGGGGCGAGGTCCTGGGCGACATGGACGCCAGGAAGTATTTCTCCTACAAGAGGAGCCTCATGCCCATGATCCTGGAGTCCTATCGGTCTCTGGCTTCGGAGTATGATATCATTGTCATTGAGGGCGCCGGGAGCCCCGCCGAGATCAATCTGAAAAAGGATGACATCGTCAACATGGGCCTGGCAAAAGCCGTCGGCGCACCGGTCCTGCTGGCCGGCGACATTGACCGCGGCGGGGTCTTTGCCCAGCTTCTGGGCACGCAGATGCTGCTGGATCCGGACGAGCAGGCCCTGCTCAAGGGTTTTATCATCAACAAATTCCGGGGCGACAAGACCATCCTGGATCCGGGGATCGCCATGCTGGAGGAGCGGGGCGGGATCCCGGTCGTCGGCGTGGTGCCCTACATGCAGCTGGACATCGACGACGAGGATTCCCTGGCGCCGCAGCTGGCGCAGACCAACCGGCCTCCGGCGGGGAAACCCGTGGAGATCGCTGTTATTCGGATTCCTCACCTGTCCAACTTCACGGATTTCAATGTTTTTTCCAGAATCCTGGAGGTCGATTTGCGCTACGTGTCGCGGCCGGATGCCCTGGGCGATCCCGATATGGTCATTCTGCCGGGATCGAAGAATACCATGGCGGACCTGCGCTGGCTGCGTGACAGCGGCATGGCGGCGGCGGTCGATGAGATGCGGCAGCGGGGACGCGTGATCTTCGGCGTCTGCGGCGGCTACCAGATGCTGGGCCGCCGGATCGCGGATCCGGACAGGACCGAGGAAGGCGGAACCGCGGAGGGACTGGGATACCTGGACCTGGAAACGGTTTTTTCTTCTGAAAAACGGCGCACCCGGGTCCGGGGCCGGATCGGGACCCTGCCGGGACCTCTGCAGGCCCTGGGCGGCATGGAGATCGAGGGCTATGAGATCCACATGGGCCGCACGGAAGCAGCCCGCAGGGATGCGTGCAGGAGCGCTTCAGGAGAGCCAGACGTGTCGCCTGATTCACATATTTCCTGCGAAAGCCGGGAAAATGCTGATATAGAGAGCGGGAAAACAACGACAAAGGCGGAGGCTTTCTGCCATATTCGGGACCTGCGCACGGAAGAGGAAGCTCCGGACGGAGCCGCGTGGGAAAATGTCTACGGGACTTACGTACACGGAGTCTTTGACGCACCCGGCGTCGCCCGCCGGATCGCGCAGATCCTGGCGGAGAGAAAAGGGTTTATGCTGGCGCAAGGGAACGAAAAGGGCACAGGAGCAGAAGCAGAGAATCCACTGACATATAAAGAGGTTCAGTATGATCTGCTGGCGGAAACGCTGCGGGAACATCTGGATATGCCGAAGATTTATGAGATTCTCAACGAACCTTTATAGAGGAAATTATCGTGGAAATAGTACTGGAACATGTCCTGCCGGCGGATATTGAAAAGACGAGCTTCCGGATTATTGAGGATGAGCTGCGGCAGGCGGGCCGGGAGATCCCGGAAGACACAAAGCATGTCATTCTGCGCGTGATTCACACGACGGCGGATTTCGAGTATCTGGATACGATGTTCATCAGCCCGGATGCGTTGGAGCGGGCCTCTGACGCCATCCGGCGGGGGGCGCATATCGTTACGGACACGACCATGGCCATGTCCGGCATCAACAAGCGCAGGCTCGCCTCCTTCGGGGGCGAAGTCCACTGTCATATCGCGGATCCGGATGTCGCGGAGGCGGCGAAAGCGGCGGGAACGACCCGGTCCGCGGCGGCTGTGGACAAGGCAGTCCGCGCGGCACAGGAGCAGGGACTTCCCCTGATCTTTGCGGTCGGAAACGCGCCGACGGCCCTGATCGCGCTGGAGGAGAAGATCCGGCAAGGCTGCAGGCCCGAACTGGTCATTGCGGTCCCGGTCGGCTTCGTCAATGTGGTGGCGGCCAAGGAGCGGATCATGCAGGTCTGTGCGGAGACCGGCGTGCCCTGCATCTGCAACCGGGGCAGAAAGGGCGGGAGCAATGTCGCCGCCGCGATCTGTAACGCGATTATGTACAGGATGTGAGATTTTCCGGGAGGAATGATATGGTACACTTTGTAGGTGCGGGATCCGGCGCGCCGGACCTGATCACGGTGCGCGGCCAGCGGCTAGTGATGGAGGCGGACGTAATTATCTATGCAGGATCGCTGGTCAATCCGGCGCTTCTGGATGACAAAAAAGAAGGCTGCCTTGTATTTGACAGCGCCAAAATGACACTGGAAGAGGTTCTGGATGTCATGCGGGATGCGGAAAAAAAGGACTTGACGACAGTGCGCCTGCACACGGGCGATCCCTGCGTCTACGGTGCCATCCGGGAGCAGATGGACCTGCTGGAGGCAGCAGGGATTCCCTATGATTCCACGCCCGGCGTGAGCGCCTTCTGCGGGGCGGCCGCGGCGCTCGACATGGAGTATACCCTGCCGGGAATCTCCCAGAGCGTGGTCATCACGCGCATGGCGGGCAGAACCCCCATGCCGGAAAAGGAATCGATCGAATCCTTCGCCGCGCACGGGGCCACCATGGTGATCTTTCTCAGCACCGGCATGCTGAAGGAGCTGAGCGCCCGCCTTACTGCGGGCGGCTATGACCCGCAGACACCGGCGGCGATCGTCTACAAGGCGACCTGGCCGGAGGAGGAAAAATACATCTGCACCGTGGAAACGCTGGCGCAGACGGCCGCCGAACACAATATCACAAAGACAGCGCTCATCATCGTGGGCGATGCCGTGGCCCAGAGCGGCTACGAGCGCTCGAAGCTCTACGATCCTTCTTTTACAACGGAGTTCCGGGAAGCGGCGGATTCCGAGTGACGATACGACAGAGTTCAGGGAAGCTTTCAAATAAGGGAGGCAGAACAATGCCTGATAATACAAACAAGGCAGGAAGGCTGACGGTCGTCGGGACGGGGCCCGGCGCGGTCGACCAGATGACGATCGAGGCTTACAGGGCGATCGAGACAAGTGATGTGATCGCGGGTTACCAGGTCTACACAGACCTGATCAGGGACCGATTTCCGAAAAAAAAGGTCATCACGACGCCCATGCGCCGGGAGGAGGAGCGCTGCGCCCTCGCCCTGCAGGAGGCGGCGCAGGGACTAAACATCGCCTTTGTCTGCAGCGGCGACGCGGGGGTCTACGGCATGGCCGGCCTCATCTATGAGATGGCCCGGGATTATCCTGAGGTGGAGGTTTCCGTGATTCCCGGCGTCACGGCTGCCCTGAGCGGAGCGGCGCGCCTGGGCGCGCCCCTGATCCACGACTTCGTCCTGATCAGCCTCAGCGACCTCATGACACCCTGGGAGAAGATCGAGCGGCGCCTGCGGGCGGCGGCGGAGGGGGATTTTGTCATCGTCCTCTACAATCCGTCCAGCAAAAAACGGGCGGATTATCTGCAGAAGGCCTGCGACATTCTGTTGGAGAAGCTGGCGCCGGACCAGGTCTGCGGCACGGTCCGCAATATCGGCAGGGACGGCGAGGAGGTCCATCTCTACACCCTGCGGGAGCTGCGCGAGGTGCGGGTGGATATGTTCACCACGGTCTTTATCGGCAACGCCTCGACCAGAAATATCGGCGGGAAAATGGTGACGCCCCGCGGCTACGCCCGCGAGCGGAAATAAGAAATTTTGTTCCGGCTGGCGGGAATCGTGAGCAGTGCATGCCAGGCATGGCGGTAAGCCGAAAACGCAATACACCTGCCCTCTGCCGGATGGAGATGATCACTATTTTTGAGAATTACATCATGAACAAATCATACAGGAAAGTGCTGATCTTTGGAGGGACGACGGAAGGCAGAGGGGTCGCAGAGCGGCTTCTGGCGCAGGGCGTCCCCTGTACGGTCAGCGTCGCGACGCAGTACGGGGAGGAGGTCATGGAGCCTCACCTTTTGTTGGAGATCCATACAGGCCGCCTGGAGCAAGGTGCGATGGTACAGCTGATGCGGGACGGCCTGTTTTGCTGTGTCATCGACGCGACCCACCCTCACGCGCAGGAGGTGTCGGCGCAGATCCGGGCCGCCTGCGAAAAGACGGGCCTGCCCTGTCTGCGGTTGCAGAGGGAGACGGGCTGGACAGAGAAAACCGGCGGAGAGAGAGCAGACGACAGATGTATTTTTGTCAATGATGTCGAGGAGGCCGGCACATATCTGGCAAGCCTGCCCGGCAGGGTCCTGGTGACGACCGGGAGCAAGGAACTGGGCAGGTTTGTGAAAGCCCTGGGGGATGCGTCCAGAGTGACGGCCAGGGTCCTGCCCGCGGAGGCGAGCCTGCAGGCCTGCCGGGAGGCGGGGCTGGCGGGCAGCCAGATCTTTGCCATGCAGGGACCCTTTGACACAGAGATGAACTGCGCCCTGATCCGCCACGCGGATGCAGAGTGGCTGATCACCAAGGAGACCGGGGCGGCAGGCGGATATCCGGAAAAGCTCCGGGCGGCGCAGGAATGCGGCATCGGCGCGGTCGTCATCCGCACGCCCGCGACCTCAGCCGCACCCGGCATGTCCCCGGATGAGGTGATTGCGAGGGCACTGAAATATGCCGGAGAATCCGAAAGTACCGAAGAAGCTAAAAACACGGACGGTTCTGTAAGCATTGGAGATCCGGCAGGTCATGATGCTTCAGAAAATACTGAAATAAAGAATACTGAATTAAAGAATACTGAAATAGAAAAGACTGTAATAAAAGCGCAGGCTGCGGGAAGGCGTTCCCTCTTCCTGGCCGGCACCGGCGTCGGAGCGCCGGAGGCCGGCACGCAGGAGGCGCATGAGGCGGTCGCTTCGGCAGATATCCTGTTCGGCGCCCGGTCTGTTCTGGACAACCTGAAGAGCTCCTGGCCGGAGGCGGCCGGAAAAGCTGTCGTCCCTGTCTATGACGCGCGCGCCATCCTGCAGTACCTGCAGGAGCATCCGCGGATCCGCACTGCAGCCGTCATGTACTCGGGAGACAGCGGCTTCTACAGCGGAGCCTCCTCCATGCTGGCCCTGGTGGAAAAACGCAGGGGCGAAGCCGGGGATACATCAGAAACGGGTCGGGATGATTTCATGGACAAACTTGATATCCGCGTTATCTGTGGGATTTCCTGTGTCTCCTGGTTCGCGGCCCGGGCGGGGATCCCCTGGCAGGACTGGAAGATCCTCAGCTCGCACGGGCGCTTCTGCAACGTGATCGGGGAGGTGCGCCGGCATGTCCGGTGCTTCGTCCTGCTCTCCGGCGCGGAGGACCTGCGCAGGACGGGCGCCCTGCTGCTGAAGGCCCAGCAGGAGGGAAATCTCGGACTCCTGCGCCTGATCTACGGCTATGAGCTTTCCCGTCCCGGGGAGGAGATCCGGGAATGCAGCGCCGCGGAGCTGACGCAGGTCAGCCGCGAGGGGCTGTACGTTCTTTTTATCGAAAATCTCCTGTTCCAGCGCTTTCCTGTGCTGCCGGGGCTTCCAGACAGTGCTTTCCTGCGCGGGAGGGCGCCCATGACCTCCTCGGAGATCCGGGCCCTCTCACTCTGTAAGCTGCAGCCCGGGCCAAAGCCCCTTATCTGGGATGTGGGCGCCGGCACCGGCTCTGTCAGCGTCGAGGCCGCCCTGGCCTGTCCCGGGGGCCGCGTCTGGTCCATCGAGTACAAGAAGGCGGCGCTGGAACTCCTGAAGGAAAACAGAGACCGGTTCTGCCTGCAGAATATGGAGATTGTAGAGGGCCGCGCCCCGGAGGCGCTCAAGGACCTCCCCATGCCGACCCATGTCTTTATCGGCGGCAGCGGGGGTGAAATCGGGCAGATCCTGCTCGAGGTCTTTTCCAAAAATCCCGGCGCCAGGGTCGTGGTCAACTGCATCACTTCCGAGACTCTGGTCGCCCTGCAGACCGCCCTGAAGCGGCTGCCCGTGCAGGACGTGGAGTGCATCCAGGTCAGCGTGCATCGTGAGGAGACGCTGGGGAGCTATCACTACCTGCGCGGCATGAATCCCGTCTTCATCATTTCTTTTGAGGGGAGCGGGACCTGGTACGCCGCAGATCATGCGGCCGCAGAACAATAGAGGACATGAACGATGCTTCACGGCGGAGAGATTTACGACACACAAGCGGTTCAATATGACTTTTCGGTCAACATTAATCCGCTAGGCCTTCCGGACACAGTGCGCGGTGCCCTGGTCGGGGCTCTGGACAGCCTGACGCAGTATCCGGACCAGGAATGCCGGGCGCTGCGGCAGGCACTGGCGCAGTACACAGGTGTTCCGGCAGACCGGATCCTGTGCGGAAACGGCGCCTCAGAACTGATCGAGGCGGCCGTCCGCGCTCTGTGTCCCCGCAATATCCTGCTCACGGCACCTTCTTTTTCCGGCTACCGGCATGCGGCGGAGGGCGCCGGTGTGGAGATCAGATATCACATGCTCCGCAGGGAAGAGGACTTTGCCCTGACCGACCGGTATCTGGAGGACCTCACACCGGATACGGATATGGCCATCCTGTGTTCTCCGGCCAACCCCGTCGGAAACCTGGTCGAACCGGATTTACTGACCCGGATCGTCGAAACCTGTGAAGAGCGGGAAATCTGGCTCATGGTCGACGAATGCTTCCTGGGCTTTGTCTCCGATGAGGAGGCGCGCACGACGCGGCGCTTCCTGGAACCAGGGGGACGGTTCTCCGGTCCCTTCGGGGAGCAGGGAGAGGAACCAGGGGGACGGTTCTCCGGCCCCCTCGGAGAGCAGGAGGAGAACCCGGAGGGACGGTTCTCCGACAGCTCCTGCCGGACGCCGGAAGACAGAAACAGGCCGGCCCGTCATCTCCTTGTCCTCGATGCCTTCACCAAGCGGTTCGCCATGCCGGGAATCCGGCTGGGATACCTGATGGCGGCGGATCCGGCGGTCCTGCAGCGGATCCACGCCCAGCAGCCGGAGTGGAGCGTCTCCCTGCCGGCGCAGGCGGCGGGATGCGCAGCCCTGGCAGCGGAAGGAATCAAGGCGTACGAAATGGAGGCGAAAAGGTCAAACGCGATAAGTACAGACACGATAAGTAAAGATGCGAAAAGTTCGGAAGGAACCTATTTGGAGGCCGCCCGCCACATGATCGCATCGGAGCGGAGAAAAATGGTAAAAGCCCTGGCTGAGATGGGGTGCCGTGTCTTTCCGGGAAACGCCAATTTCATCTTTTTTTCTTCGGAAAAAGAATTATACCGCCGGCTCCTGGCAAGGGGATTCCTGATCAGGAACTGTGACAATTATCCCGGCCTGGGCCGGGGCGACTACCGCATCGCGGTCCTGCAGCCGGAGCAGAATGATGCCCTGCTGCAGGCGATGAGGGAAATCCTGGGTTAGAAAAGGAGCCGGAGAACCGTCCCCGGTGGTTTTGAGGTATTCACACATGAAACAAGAGAATCAGGAGCCGCGCTGGAAGGACAGGCACTATGCCTTTTTCCAGAACAGAGAATGTGAATATTTCCCCTGCCACCGGATCGCGGATCCGGACAGGTTCAACTGCCTGTTCTGCTACTGCCCGCTCTATGCCCTGGGCAGGGACTGCGGCGGGAATTTCCGTTACACGGACAAGGGAATCAAGGACTGCACGGCCTGCCTGATCCCCCATCTGCGGGAAAACTACGGCAGGATCATCGACCAGTATCCGCGGATTACAGACCGGATGCGGCAGATGGAACAGACGCTTGATCAAATAGACAAAAACGATAAAAGGGTTGAAAGCAGAAAAGACAAAAAAGAAAAAAAAGACGAAAAAGACAATAAAAGCAGTGCCGGAAGTGAAAAGGCAGGCAGACGCATCGTCATGATGGCCTGTACGGCGCGCGGCTTTGAAGTGATGGGACGCGCGGCGAGGGCGCTTGCACGGGCAATTCCGGATGCGGAGATCCTGCAGACCGGCAGGTGTGCCTATGTGCCCGGTTTTGAGGACGGCCCGAAGCTCTCCGAGCTGACGGAAAGCTGGTTCGGGGAAGCGGACGCCCTGGTCTATTTTGCCGCGGCCGGCATTGCCGTGCGCTGCATTGCGCCCTTCGTGCGGGACAAGTTTACAGACCCCGCGGTGCTGGCGGTGGATGAAAACGGCAGGTTTGTGATCTCCCTCCTGTCCGGGCATGCGGGCGGTGCCAACCGTCTGTGCGGGATCCTGGCGGACGCCCTCGGGGCGGCTCACGTAGTCACCACCGCGACCGACGGCCGGGGCCTCTTTGCGGTCGATGTCTTTGCAGTGGAACGCGGCCTGCAGATCTCCGACAGGAGACTGGCCAAACAGATTTCCGCCCGCCTGTTGGCCGGAGAGACTGTCGCTGTCTATGATGATTTCTATCGTACTGATCCTGTTGATACTGTTGATACTGTTGATACCGTTGATTCCGATGATACCCTTGATCCCGATGATCCGGCCGGACCAGCGGATTTGGCCGGGACTGCCCGGCCAGCGGAACATGGTGGGCCGGCTGAACCTGCTTCCGCACAGGACCGGAGCGGGCAGATCGAGTGGACGCAGGAACCGGCACCGGCAGAATACGACGCCGGTGTCCGTCTGGCGAAAAAACGCGGAGAAGCCGATATCATCATCTCGCACAGGAGGGATGAAGCGGACAGGCCGGA
>OCTW011404268.1_pt1 | contig 21016 bp, 16 predicted proteins | sample 1539671 | NCBI WGS metagenome assembly OCTW01 (sample SAMN02144230, study PRJEB22623) | gut metagenome | biome: sheep rumen | host: Ovis aries | place: New Zealand
GTATCCTCATGGGTGCAGAGGACCTTCGGCCCCGGGGCATTCCGGGGAAGAAGGGATTTCTCAATCCGGTTCACATTCCGGCTGATCAGTGAATTCGCCACGTGGAGAATCTGCGGTGTGGAACGATAGTTCTGCATCATCATAATGGTCTTCACATGGGGAAAGTGAGCGTCAAACTCCGTGAGGAACTTTCCGTTCGCCCCCCGCCAGGTGTAGATCGTCTGGTCCGGATCCCCCACAATGAACAGGTTCTGATGGTACCCGCAGAGACTTTCCATAAGATCATACTGCAGCTGATCGATGTCCTGGAACTCATCGATCATGATATATTCCAGCCGTTTCTGCCACTTCAGTTTCACTTCCTCCGACCGGGAGAAGATGAACAGCGTGAACTTGATCAGATCGTTATAATCCAGACCGAAGCATTTCTTCTGCTGGTAGAGGTAGCCATAAAAAATGATGTCCGAAACCGCCCGGCTCTCGTCGTACTTCTGTTTCAGCGATGCCAGGGACATGGCGATCAGATCGTGATAGTACATCGGTTCCCGGAAGGTCTTCCGGATCTCGATCATGTCCCGGGCACGGCTGAAGGTCATGTCCCTCAGCGTGAGTCCGCGCTCTTCGTAAATCATCTTCAGCATCTGATCGATATCCTGATTGTCCAGCACCAGGAAACTCTTCGGGTAGCCGCACACATGACTGTCCTCCTGGAGAACCGATACACAGAACCCGTGGAAGGTGCTGATGTAACCAGTGTCGTTGTCTCCGGTCAGAATGTGAATCCGCTGCCGCATTTCGTTGGCGGCCTTGTTCGTGAAGGTAACGCACAGAATATGCCCGGGCAGAATGCCCAGTTCATTCACCAGATAGGCGAACCGGTGGGAGAGGGCCCGGGTCTTTCCCGACCCCGCACCGGCGATGACCCGCACGTACCCTTCCGTTGAGGTCACCGCCTCCCGCTGTTCTTCATTCAGATTTTCCAACAGATCTGCCACGTCAATTCCTCCTGATTTGTGATTCTCTCATTATACCGTATACGGTCCCCCGATGCAAACACCTGTTCTGTTTTCCGCCGCTGGCAATGCCCGGACAATCGTTGTATCATGGAAACCGAAAAGGAGGTAACACGAACATGAGAAATGAGATTGCCGAGAAACTGAACGGCCTGCCGGGCTTCCTTTATCAGATCGGCAGGAAGCACTATTTCATCGGCCGGTGGATCTGCACCGAAGCCACAGAACTGGAACAGAAAGATGCCTGCGATATGTATCATCTGCTGGGCGGCGTAACCCCGGACCGGGAGGGAAAACTGTACTTCGGAAAATGCCGGGCCTATGCCGATCTGGCACTGACGCCGCCCCCAGATCCAGAAGGCACGAAAGAGAAAATCCATGAACTGGTGGCCGCCCTGACAGAGGAGGAGCTGGCCGCCCTGATCCGGCAGATCGCCTCGGTGGAGGCGGATCTGGAGCGCTACGGATCCCGGGTGGAAATGTAGCACTTATCCCCGGGGCTGCACCCGGAACAGCCTGCGCCCCGGTCCTTCCCCTTCTGCCCGGATCCGGCCGAGACGGATTTCATATTCCAGTTCTTCCCGGATCGCAATGTAGATATCGAAGAACACATTCCGGTAATCCCGGTGGATCTCCCGGGCCGCTGCTGCAATATCCACCAGTTCTTCTTCCGTCATACCGTCTTCCACCAGCGATGCGGTTTCGGCACACAATTCCCTCAGACGGCGGATATTCTGGTCCGCCAGCCGCCGGATTTCCGACTGCTTTACCACCTGCCGATGACTGACAGCGAAATACGGACAGTCTTCCCGGCGGATCCTGCGGATGGAATCCATTGCCTTGCTCATATCCAGTTCGAAGGGCGCCCGGGCATTTTCCAATGAGAAATCCGACAGCAGCGCATCCCCGACACAAAAAACGCCGTCCGGTGTGATGATTCCGGTATGACCGGTACTGTGGCCCGGCAGCGGGACCAGACGGAACGGACAGTCTTCGATGGTCAGTGTGTTTTCCCGGTCCGGAAACGAAGTGAACACCAGGGGCGCTGTCATCTCCCGGTAGTTTTCTCCCATCCATCCCGCCAGTCCCAGCTCCTGAAGGACCCGTTCCGGGTCTGCAGAAGAGCGGATTTCGGAAACCGAAGCATAGAGATCCGCACCGTACCGCTGCTGCAGCAGCCGGTCATTGGCAATGTGATCCTCGTGAAGATGGGTGTGAATCACCCCGGTGACCCGGATGCCCCGCTCATCCAGATACGCCGGCAGCGGGTCATATGACTTCGCGCCGGAATCCAGCAGAATCAGATTCCCGGAAGGAAGCGTATAGGTAATGATCAGGCAGTTTCCGATGCGGAAACTGCCGGTTCTTCCGGTGATGATTTCCATCTTGATTGTTTCCATAGACCCCTCTTTCTTCCCCCACAACTGCTTCGCCCTACAGCCGGCTGATGATTTTTCCGATGTTTTTCAGTGAAATGGAGATCGTTCCGTCCGGATGATTGATAAACTCGATGAACTCCGGGTTTTCGTAGTATTCCGACGGGAAAGTGATCTCAATTCCAGTGTCTGTACGGATCTTTTGGTTTTTTCCTTTCTGCATGGCCACCGCCGGCTCCACCACAGCCTTATCCGGAAGTTCCGCCTGGTCGACTTTGTCCCGGAAGGACGCCTCCATGCCCGGATGGTCCCGGAACACGGCTTCCCCCAGTTCCCGGGGAGAGATCGTCTGAGAATGCTCGGCGTTCTCCACCATGTAATTCTTCGCTTTCGCCAGCCGGGTCCCCGCATTGTCTCCGAACTCTTCCGCCACTTTCCGGGTGATCTTCTCCATGGCCACCAGAATGTTCCGGTTGGACATTTCCGGAGCGCACTGCAGCACCCGGTCCGCCAGAAGCATGACCGGTTCTCCGTTTACTTCCAGTTTCCGGTCCACATAGCGGATCTCCAGATCCTCTTCCGACACCAGTGCGAAGCAGTTGATTTTCTGGGACTCTCCCGGCAGAATCGCATGGTTCCGGATCAGCTTCGGTGCCGGACCCTGCCGGCTGTTTTCCACCACATGGGTGTACCCCGTGTGATGATCCAGCAGAAGCAGTCCGAAGAACGGGAAGCCTTCCTCCAGAAATTCAGTCACCACCAGGTCGAAGGAGGTTTCCGAATTGGATTCCGTAATCTCCTCATAAAATCTTCGGGCGATGTCCTCCGAGAAATCCAAAAACGCCTCCCGGCCCGCCCGGAAGGCTTCCAGCTCCTTTCGGAACCAGCTGATCTCACTGAAAATACCCCGGTTTGCCCGGCCTTCTCCCAGAATTTTTTCCAGATGTTTCCCCAGATATTCCGCCGTGACCGGATTCCCCACATCCAGTTCAATCCGGGACGGCAGGAACAGGTCCGAGGTCAGATCCAGAATGTGCAGCGCCGCTCGCTGAATGATCATTCGTGATTTCCTTTCTTAATACATCCTTCTTAACGCATCATCAGAATGGCCGGCACGCTGAAGGTCAGTGTGATGGCCACAATCAATACGACAATTGCAATTTTCTTTCCCATGATTTCTCCTTTCCCGGGCGCCGGAGGTTTTTCTCTCCGGCGGTCGATGCCCGTCTCTTGTAAACGTTCCGTATTGAACCGGTCAGTTATTCAGCGGAGACAGTACCACGCTGCCCGCTGCCCGGGTCTTCTTCATATCAATAATTCTCTGGTTCTCGGAGCCCCGGAAGTTCAGCCGGATGTTTTTCCGGGACAATATGAACGGACCGTCCACCAGCACATCAATCTGATCGAGAATCCGGTCCGTCACTTCCGTATATCGTTTCCCGCCCGGCACCAGGTCCGGGTCATAACGGAACCCGGTGTACATCCAGATGGTCCGGTCCGGCAGTTCCCGGCGGATCCTCTCGATCAGATTGACCAGTACCGCCTGATTCGCCGGTTCGAAAGGTTCTCCCCCCAGCAGTGTGATACCGTCGTAATACGGTTTCCCCAGTTCCTGCACAATGAAATCCTCTATCTCCGCAGTGTACGGCTCGCCGTACTCGAAATCCCATGTTTCCGGCTGGAAACAGCCCTCGCAGCAGTTAGTGCACCCGGAAACGAAGACGCTGACCCGCATCCCCAGCCCGTTGGCGCTGTCTGCTTTCAATATCTGTCCGATATGCATGTTCAGTCCTCCTGTCTTTCGCCGCAGCACTTAGAAAATGCCGCGCAGCCAATATTGTAACACACCTGTGCGGGATCCGCATCCGGCAGCGGACAGGAAACCGTCGAAAGGATTTCCGGATGATCCGTTTCCAGTGAAATGTAGCACAGATGCGAAAGTTTCGCAACACCCTCCGGTATCGGCCGGGACACCGGACGCCGGCTTTTCCCCGTTATCCAACGAAAGTCTTGCCCCGGAGGCCGAAATCTGCAACAATAGAACCAGGCGGCCCGGCGCACCGGATCGGCCCGGCGCCGGCGGAATCAGCGGAGAAATAACGGAGTCAGGAAAGGCGGGATCAGTTATCAGTACAGCAACGAAAATAAGCAGCCAGCAGTACGAGAAACGGGTCATCCGGGTATCCACTACCCTGGGTATTCTGGTGGCCATCGCCGAGATCATCATGTATTTCGTCACCCATTCCCAGGCCATTCTGATAGACAGTATCTACGATGGCATGGATGTGGTGATTCTGGTGCTCTATCAGCTCCTCCTGCCCCTGCTCTACAAGCCGGTGAGCGAGAAGAATCCCTACGGCTACGCCCAGGTGGAGTCCCTCTTCATTCTGGTGAAGGGCTCCGTGCTGATCATCGTCACACTGATGGTAATCTACGACAACATCCGGCTCATTCTCGCCGGAGGCAGCCGGCTGGACACCGGGCTGATCCTGGATTACGAATTCGGCCTCACCCTCTTCTGTCTGGCCGGGTATCTGCTGATGCGTTATCTGGGCAGCCGGATGAACACCCCCATGATCCGGGTGGAGCTGATCACCTGGAAGATCGACGTATTTCTGAGCCTCGGTGCCTTCCTGGGTTTCGGACTGGCGGTTCCGTTCCGTCACTTTCACGTGCTGGAATGGACCATCCCCTACATTGACGCTGTGATTTCCTGCGTCATCGCAGCACTAATGCTTCCGGAACCATTCCGGGCCTTCGTGAAAGCAGTTCACGAACTGGTTCTCATGGCACCGTCAGAGGAGAAAATCAACGAAATCCGTTCCCTCGCCCGGCAGGTACTCCGGAATTATCCCTACGAAGTGGATTTCGTGGACGCTGTCCGCACCGGACGGAAACTCTGGATCGAATTCTATGTCACCACAGAGGGAGATATCATGGACATCCGTCAGCTGAAACAGGCCACCATGGAACTGAAGGATCTGCTTTCCCGGCATTATGAAGGAGTCTTCGTGGATCTCGTCCCGGATGTTTCGCCGGATACGACGCAGGCTGCGGCACCGGATGCGGCGTCAGACAGAAAGCCGGATACGTTCCCCGGAGAAGAAAAAAATTGAATCCCACCGAAAATCGTACTATGATAGACACAGCAAATAGTCAATTCTATTGAAATCGAAGAAAAAGGAGGTATCCCATGGACGGAGACAGTCACGGTCGAAAACCGAATCGGAACATGACAGACCGGGCGAACGCTGCCGTTTTCGCCGGGGATACTTCTGTTCTGTTCTATTTCTAATTCTATATTCTGACGACCCACTCTGTCTCCTTCAAGGAACGCTGCCGCACCTGCGGCATCAGACTCATGATTGAAGGAGAAAGAATTATGATGAGAAAGTTTAATATTGAAGTAGTAGAGAAGCTGCGCTGTCTGATTGCAGCTTCTGATTCTGTGCGCATTTCCGACTTCATTCGGCACTACCCGGCCATTGATTTCGCTGAAATGGTCAGCGAACTGGAGGATACGGAGATCGCCGGCCTGGTCCGGCTGATTTCGGATGACGAGCTGGCTTCCCTGATGGAAGAATCGGAAGACCGGGAGCGGATCCGGATCGCCCGAACCCTGGACAACCGCAGGCTCCTCACCGCCTTCGAATATATGCAGAAAGACGATATTGTGGACATGCTGGGGGACTTCCCGATCCGGCGCCGGAAAGAACTCATCCGGCTGATGAAATCCTCGGATCAGGCAATTATCAATAATCTGCTGAAGTACCCGGAGGACTCCGCCGGCGGTCTGATGACCACCGACTACATCGCACTGCACGATGATCTGACGGTGGCGGACGCACTGGACAGCATCCGTCACGAAGGACCGAAAACCGATCTGATCCAGACCATCTTCGTCATTGACAGCCGCCGGAATCTGATCGGTTCCATCAGCCTGCGCCAGCTCCTGACCGCACCGAAAGAAACCCGGATCCGCCGGCTCATGGATGCCCAGGTCATCTCCGTCACACCGGAGGCAGACCAGGAAGAAGCTGCCCTCCTGGTCTCCCGGTATGATCTGTACGCAATTCCCGTGGTGAGCCGGGCGAAGCAGATCCTGGGCATCATCACCGTGGACGACATCATCGATGTCATCATCGAAGAGTATAACAACGACATGCTGCAGCTGGCCGGCGTCAACGTGGAAGAGGATCTGAACTCCACCTGGAAAGAGTCCGTCCGCATGCGGCTGCCATGGCTTCTGGTGAACCTGGCCACCGCATTTCTGGCCTCCTTCACGGTCAACCTGTTCCAGAGCACCATTCAGCAGGTGGTGGCGCTTTCCGCAGTCATGACCATCATCAGCGGCATGGGCGGCAATGCGGGGACCCAGACTCTTTCCATTCTGGTCCGGGCCCTCTCCCGGCAGGAGCTGGACAAAAAAGAGATCCTGCATCACCTGCTGAAGGAAATCGCCGTGGGTGTACTGGACGGGGCCTCCTGCGGAGCCGTCACCGCCATTGTGGTGTTCTTCATGTATCACAACGGTTTCCTGAGCCTGATCGTTCTGCTGGCCATGATCGGAAATATGTTCGTGTCCGCAATTTTCGGTTTCCTGGTGCCGGTGATCCTGCAGAAGTGCCACGCCGACCCGGCGGTGGCCTCCTCGATCTTCGTCACCACCGCCACCGATACCCTGGGATTCTTCATTTTCCTGGGTCTGGCGAACCTGACCCTGCCGCTGCTGCTCCGGTGAGCGAACGGCATCCCGGCGGATTTGGAATGACAAAGGAAAAACGGGCCGGCGTTCGCACCACCTCCGGTCTATTTCCCGGCCGCCTCCCGGAAACTCGCCTCCAGGGTCTCCAGCGTCCGCTTGCCCCCCAGTTCCCGAAGCTCTCCGTCCTTCTCCAAAAGCAGGGTCGGGAAGGATTCGGCGCCCAGCGCCCGGGCCTTCGCGAAATCCGGGTGCAGTTCCCCCGCCGCCTTCCGGGTGCGGAAACGTTTCACCACCGTTTCTTCATCCAGACCCAGTGAAGCAGCGATCTTCCGGTATGTCTCCGGATCCGACAGAGAGGCGCCGTCCCGGTAGAAGGCTTCCTGCATCCGGGCTGCCGCCTCCACCTGCTCACCGGCCGGCACCAGCTCCCGGAGCACACCGAATCCGATCGCTGCGTCGTTGGAATCCGGCACCATAGTGCCTTCCCGGAGCGTTTCCTGATAACCCGGACCGAAGGTCACCCCGTAGACATCGGTGATCTTCTGATTCACCAGAGGCATGTAGGAATAGGCCGAAAGCGGCTTCCCCTCCCCGAACAGTCCGCCGGAGATCACTTCCACTTCCAGCTCCGGGTGCGCCTTCACGAAAGGCCGGAGCACGGACTCGAATCCGTAGCACCAGCCGCAGTATGTGTCGAAAATGTAATACAGTTTCATCATATTTCCTCTAATTCCTTTCTCTTATCTTTCCGGACATTGTCTTCCGATGGGATGATACCCCGTCCCCCGGAACACTACACAGAAACAGACGCCGAATCCGGGAAAATGGTCAAAAAGAAATACATTGACACAAACAAATTTCAGTGCTATATTTGGTGGCAACATAACAAATATGAAACCGATGAGGCGAGAGAAAGATCGTTATGCTCCTACAGAGAGCCTGCGGCGGTGAGATGCAGGCGGAAATACAGGCGGTGGAATATGGTTCGCTGAGGGCGCGCAGAAAGGCACCGGGAGATCCCCGCCGAGTATTCCGCGACGTGAAGGCATACGTCAGTTGCCAGGAATATGTTGGTATTCCCCAGAGAGCGCAGCCAGCGAAGCAGGGTGGCATCGCGGATGATCGAATTCATTCGTCCCTGACGGATCCGGAGAGGATCTGTCAGGGACTTTTTTTGTCCGCCGCCCCTGCCCCGCCGGACTGCGCCGGGGTCTTTCAGAAAGGAGACCGTCTGATGAAAATTACACCGAGCCAGGAAGAGATCCGGCGCCTCGCCGGTACCGGAGAATATGACGTCGCCCCGGTCATGGGCGAGATTCTGTCCGACGTGGCCACGCCGGTTCAGGTCATGCGCATTCTGATGAACGTATCCGCCCACTGCTTCATGCTGGAAAGTGCCGAGGACAACGAACAGTGGGGCCGTTACTCTTTCCTCGGTTTCGAGCCGAAGCGTGCGCTGTGCTGCGCCGACGGAATGCTGAAAATTGACGATGTGACCATCGAGCAGGCTGATCCCCGGAAGTATATCCGGCAGATCCTGCAGAAGAACCGGGCGCCGAAAATCCCGGGGATGCCTCCGTTCACCGGCGGCCTGGTAGGCTATTTCTCTTATGACTATCTGAAATATTCGGAGCCGACCCTCCGGCTGGATGCGGAAGACACGGAAGGTTTTCAGGATGTGGATCTGATGCTGTTCGACCGGGTCATCTGCTTCGACAATTACCGGCAGAAGATCCTGCTGATCGTCAATATGCCTCTGGGAGAAGACCTGGATGCCTCCTATAACAAGGCGGTGCTGGAAATCCGCCACCTCCGGGAACTGATCCTCACTGGCACGCCGAAGAAGGATATTTCCGGACGGATGACTTCGGAAATCCGCCCTTTCTTCACCCAGGAGCAGTACTGTGAAATGGTGGAGAAGGCGAAACACGGAATCCGGGAGGGCGACATTTTCCAGATCGTGCTTTCCAACCGTCTGGAGGCGGATTTCCGGGGTTCTCTCTTCCCGGCCTACCGGGTTCTCCGGACGCTGAATCCTTCCCCGTATATGCTCTACTTCTCCGGCTCCGACATGGAGGTGGCCGGTTCCTCTCCGGAGACACTGGTCAAGCTGCAGGACGGTACCCTGCACACCTTCCCTCTGGCCGGGACCCGTCCCCGGGGCAAAACGAAAGAAGAAGACGACCGGCTGGAGAAAGAACTGCTGGAAGACCCGAAGGAGCTGGCAGAACACAATATGCTGGTGGACCTGGGCCGGAACGATATCGGGAAACTCAGCCGCTTCGGCACCGTGGAAGTGGAACGGTACCATACGATTCAGAAATACTCCCACGTCATGCACATCGGTTCCACCATCCGAGGTGAAATCCGGGATGACCGGGACGCTCTGGACGCCATCGATGCGGTTCTTCCGGCCGGCACCCTGTCCGGCGCACCGAAGCTCAGGGCCTGCCAGATGATCAATGATCTGGAACAGAACAAGCGGGGCATCTACGGCGGCGCCATCGGCTATATTGATTTCACCGGAAACCTGGACTGCTGCATCGCCATCCGCATTGCCTACAAGAAGAATAACAAGGTCTTCATCCGCAGCGGCGCCGGCATCGTCAGCGACTCCGTTCCGGAGAAGGAATATCAGGAATGCCTGAACAAGGCTGCCGCTGTGGTCACTGCACTGAAGGAAGCAGAGGAGGAAGAGGAATGATCTATCTGATCGATAATTACGACAGTTTTTCTTATAATCTGTACCAGCTGATCGGCTCCCTTCACCCCGAACTCTGTGTGGTTCGGAACGATGCGCTGACGGTGGGGGAGCTGGAAGACCGGCATCCGGAGGCCATTGTGATTTCGCCGGGGCCGGGCAGGCCGGAGAATGCGGGAATCTGCATCGAAACCGTCCGGAAACTGGGAGATCACATTCCGATTCTGGGTGTGTGCCTGGGACATCAGTCCATCGTCACGGCCTGCGGCGGCCGGGTGGGGTACGCCCGCACGCTAATGCACGGCCGTTCCTCTCTGGCTTCCCTGGATACGGAATCCACCCTCTTCCGGGGTCTCCCCCGGGAGACGGAGGTGGCCAGATACCACTCCCTGGCTGCGGATCCGGACAGTCTTCCGGAATGTCTCAGGATCACCGCATCCACAGAGGACGGAGAGATTATGGCAGTAGAACATGAAACCTGCCCGATCTACGGGATGCAGTTCCATCCCGAATCCGTCATGACGCCGGAGGGCCGGAAGATGATGGAGAATTTCCTCCGGGCGGCGGCGGAGTTCCGGCCGGAATAAATGAAGAAAAAGAGATAAACACATTCAGTCAATAGAAAGAAAGGAAGAATAAACATGATTGCAGAAGCAATTCGGAAAATCGTCGCAAAAGGTGATCTCACCTACGATGAAGCCTACGCCGTAATGAACGAAATCATGAACGGGGAAACCAGCCAGGTACAGAATGCAGCCTACCTGGCCGCCCTGTCCACGAAGAGCACCCGGACCGAAACCATCGATGAGATTACGGCCTCCGCCCGGGCCATGCGGGAACATGCCCTTCCGGTTTCCCACAGCCGGGAAGTGATGGAGATCGTGGGTACCGGCGGAGACCATGCCGGCAGTATCAATGTCTCCACCACCTCCGCCTTCATCGTCTCCGCTGCCGGCGTTCCGGTAGCGAAACACGGCAACCGGGCCGCCTCCTCCCGCTCCGGCGCAGCGGACTGCCTGGAAGCTCTGGGGGTCAATATCCGCCTTTCTCCGGAGAAGTGCACCGAACTGCTGGATACCATCGGCATCTGCTTCATGTTCGCCCAGGAGTACCATTCCTCCATGAAATATGTCGGATCCATCCGGAAAGAACTGGGCATCCGAACCGTGTTCAACATTCTGGGACCGCTGACCAATCCGGCGAACCCGGAAATGATGATGCTGGGCGTATATGATTCCTACCTGATCGAACCGCTTTCCCGGGTTCTGACGAAACTGGGCGTGCGCCGGGGCATGATTTTCCACGGCGAAGACGGGCTGGATGAAATTTCCGCCTCCGCTCCCACTTCCTTCAGCGAGATCCGGGACGGATGGTACCGTACCGGAGTCCTGAAGCCGGAAGATTTCGGCATGGTCCGCTGCGAGAAGTCCGATATCGTCGGCGGTTCCCCGGAGGAGAACGCAGCCATCGCCCGGGATATTCTGAAGGGTGTGAAGGGGCCGAAGTACAACATTGTCATTCTGAATGCCGGCGCATCCCTGTACACGGCGGGAAAGGCGGACAGCATCCGGGAAGGCATTCAGCTGGCGGAAGCCCAGGTGGAAAGCGGCGCCGCCTACCGGAAACTGGAAGAGTTCGTGGAAGCGTCCAACCGCTGATCCCGGGCGGTTCACTTCCGCCCTTTCCCGCCGCTGTCACCCACCCCTAAGGAGAAATCATGAGCACCATACTGGACACCATCGCCGATGCGGCCCGGAAACGGACCGCACGGTCGAAACAAATCATCCCGGCGGAGGAAATGATCCGCCGGGCCCGGGCCATGAACCCGGACACCGGATTCCCATTTGAAAAAGCGCTGAAAAAGCCGGGCCTCTCCTTCATCTGTGAATGCAAGAAAGCCTCCCCTTCCAAGGGGCTGATCTCCCGGGACTTTCCGTACCTGTCCATCGCCCGGGAATACGAACAGGCAGGAGCGGCAGCAATCTCCGTACTGACGGAGCCGGAATGGTTTCTCGGCAATGATGAAATCCTGCGGGAAATCGCCGGATCCGTATCGATTCCGTGTCTTCGGAAAGACTTCGTGGTGGACGAATACATGATCTATGAAGCGAAGGTGCTGGGGGCTTCCGCCGTTCTTCTGATCTGTGCGCTGCTGGATGAAGACACGCTCCGGAGGTACATGGAAATCGCCGATTCCCTGGGACTCTCTGCTCTGGTGGAGGCCCACGATCCGGCGGAAATTGAAACGGCAGTCCGCTCCGGCGCCCGGATCATCGGCGTCAACAACCGGAACCTGAAGGATTTCACCGTGGACGTCCGAAACGCCTACCGCCTGCGGAAACTGGTTCCCCGGGATATTCTGTTTGTCAGCGAAAGCGGCATCCGGACGCCGGAAGATATCCGAATTCTCCGGGATGCCGGGGCGGACGCCGTCCTGATCGGAGAGACGCTGATGCGGGCTAAGGACCGGTGTGCCTACCTGGACTATCTGAAAGGCAGGACCCGGCTGAAAATGTGCGGCATGAGAAGGCCGGAAGATATCCGTTCTGCGAACCGGGTCCGGCCGGATTACATCGGATTCATCTTCGACCCTTCCCGGCGCCGGTACGTAACCCCCGAACAGGCTGCGGCGCTCCGTTCCGAGCTGGATCCGGGGATCCGGACGGCCGGGGTATTCGTCAATGCGGACCTCCCGGATATTCTGAAAATCACGGAGGCCGGCACCATCGATCTGATCCAGCTTCACGGACAGGAAACGGCGGAGGATATTCTGACTCTGCGGAACGCCCTGGATCAGCGCGGATATCATAATGTGTCCATCATCCAGGCATTTCAGATCCATGGGGAGGAGGACATCCGTCAGGCGTTTTCCACTCCGGCCGATCTGGTTCTGCTGGACAGCGGCGCCGGCAGCGGACAAGCCTTCAACTGGGAGCTGCTGCAGAACGCAGACCGGTTCCGCCGGCCTTACATTCTTGCAGGGGGCATCACCCCTGCCAACACCGGAGAAGCCATCCGGAAGCTTCACCCCTTCTGCCTGGATGCCAGTTCCGGTCTGGAAACCGACGGGAAGAAGGACCCGGTGAAAATGGCGGAAATGAAACGCCGGGCGGAAGAAGCAATGACCGAAGGAACAGAAGTGACCGAAGGAACAGCAGAAGAAATGCATACAGAAGAAACCGCAGGAGAACATCTATAACAAAGGAGGAGCCATCATGGCAGAAACGAAATCAAGGTCCAGAGGAAGATTCGGCCGTCACGGCGGCCAGTACATTCCGGAGACACTGATGAATGCAGTGATCGAACTGGAAGGAGCCTATGAACATTTCAAGAATGATCCGGATTTTCGCCGGGAACTGCAGGACCTGCTGAATGATTATGCGGGCCGCCCGAGCCGGCTGTACTACGCAGAGAAAATGACCCGGGATCTGGGCGGTGCGAAGATCTATCTGAAACGGGAAGACCTGAACCACACCGGTGCCCACAAGATCAACAACGTCCTGGGCCAGGCACTGCTGGCCAAGAAGATGGGAAAGACCCGTCTGATCGCCGAAACCGGCGCCGGACAGCACGGTGTTGCCACCGCCACTGCCGCTGCACTGATGGACATGAAATGCGTGGTTTTCATGGGCATCGAGGATACGAAGCGGCAGGCTCTTAACGTCTACAAAATGAAACTGCTGGGGGCGGACGTCGTTCCGGTAACCTCCGGAACCGGCACCCTGAAAGACGCCGTTTCCGAAGCCATGCGGGAATGGACCAGCCGCATCGAAGATACCCATTATTGTCTGGGCTCCGTCATGGGACCCCACCCCTTCCCCACCATCGTCCGGGACTTCCAGGCGGTGATCTCGGAAGAGATCCGTTCTCAGATTCTGGAGAAGGAAGGCCGGCTTCCGGATGCCGTTCTCGCCTGTGTGGGCGGCGGCTCCAATGCCATCGGCAGCTTCTATCATTTCATCGATGACCCGGGTGTGCGGCTGATCGGCTGCGAAGCGGCGGGACGGGGCGCAGATACCTTCGAAACCGCCGCCACTATCGCCACAGGGCGGGAAGGCATCTTCCACGGCATGAAGTCCTACTTCTGCCAGGATCAGTACGGACAGATCGCCCCGGTCTACTCCATTTCCGCAGGACTGGACTACCCGGGCATCGGGCCGGAGCACGCCTACCTCCACGATATCGGACGGGCGGAATATGTGCCGATCACCGATGATGAGGCGGTGGATGCGTTCGAATATCTGTCCCGCACAGAGGGCATTATCCCGGCCATCGAATCGTCCCACGCCCTGGCATACGCCATGAAGATCGCACCGGAGATGAAGAAGGATCAGATCATCGTCGTCACGATTTCCGGCAGAGGGGACAAAGACTGCGCGGCAATCGCCCGCTACAGAGGGGAGGATATTCATGAGTAAAATCAGAGAAGCATTCCGAAACGGAAAGGCATTCATTCCATTTATCACCTGCGGTGACCCGGACCTGGAAACCACGAAAGCCATCGTGCGGGAAATGGCCGCCCGGGGGGCGGACCTCATCGAGCTGGGGATCCCCTTCTCCGATCCGACAGCAGAAGGCCCGGTCATTCAGGGGGCGAATATCCGGGCACTGTCCGGCGGCGCAACCACGGACCGGATCTTTCAGATGGTCCGGGAGCTCAGAACGGATGTCACAGTACCTTTTGTCTTCATGACCTACGCCAACGTGGTCTACTCCTACGGCACGGAGCGTTTTGTCTCCGCTGCTGCAGAAGCCGGCATCGACGGGCTGATTCTGCCGGACGTGCCATATGAGGAGCGCCCGGATTTCGCACCGGCCTGTGAAAAGTACGGTCTGGATCTGATCGCCATGATCGCACCGACTTCCGAGGACCGGATCTCCATGATCGCCAGAGAAGCCACAGGATTCATCTACATTGTCTCCTCTCTGGGGGTGACGGGAACCCGGACAAACATCACAACCGACATCCACCATATCACCGCCATCATCCGCCAGGTCACGGATACCCCGTGCGCCGTGGGATTCGGCATTTCTACGCCGGAACAGGCCCGGGAGATGACCCGGTATGCAGACGGAGCGATCGTCGGTTCCGCCATCGTAAAGCAGGTGGCGGCGAAAGGCGCCGGCGCCGTTTCAGACATCGGGGATTTCGTAGAGAAAATGAAGGCGGCAGTCCGGTCGTAGGCCAGGCGTGCTGCAGCTGCAGGTGCGGCGAGGCGGCGGGTGCGAAATCTCGACTTTTTGGAATTTCGCACCCGCTTTTCTTCGCTTTCGGTCAATGCAAATGGTGGACCGAAATCCGTGGGTGCGGGATGGCACGAAACTCCTGTTTTCGCACCTTGCGAGTTCGGCCGCTGGATTAAATAATCTAATATTATTTTCTGTGCGTGAATAATGATACAGAGCAGATTGATTATATACAAAAAAACGAGGGGATCATCTGCTCACTGAAAAATCTCAGATGACCCTCTCGATGTGATTGGATATTAATTCGAATATATGGATATTATTTAATCCCCATCGGATGCGGGATTACACTTTTTGGCTCAATTCGCACCTTCGTACGGACGGGAAATATTTAATTCAAGATTTTCTTTGGTTTTCGCACCCTGCCGGGCGCATTTCAGGTGCGAAATCGGGGAAATGGGCGATTTCGCACCTTCCAGCAATATACAACTGTGATTCGTATACAAAACTCCATCGCAGGTCATGTATAAGTATCGGAATCACGAATTGTATACAAAACGCATCGCTTCCCCCCGTTCTCTTTCTGCATTCTGTATACAAGCGTCACGTGCTTCACAATTACTATCCAATACCGCCGCGCCTTACTTACAGCCAGCGGCTGTCCTCTTCACTGATTCTCTTCAGCGTATCCACATTCTGCAGGAACACATAGTAAATTTCGCCGTAGTGCTCGTCATGAACCAGGCGTCCCATGTCGATCACCCGCTTTTCCTTTCCCGTCTTCGTCAGAATGCGGTACTCCACATAATCTTCGAACCCGGTTTCCTGATCCGGCGCCTGATTTCTTCCCTCATGGATCTGTGACCGGATGGTCTCTTCCACCCTCTCCAGATCCTCCGGATGAACAATATGCCGGAAACTCCCGCAGGTGTATTCCAGGAAGTCCTCATAGTCGCTGCATTCAAAAAGATCAATCAGATGATCGTTTGCGAACAGGATCTGTTCGTCCCCCTCCGCCCGGTAGACCAGGAAGGACCCCGGCATGCCGAATGCCATGTTTCTTACGCTGAATCCCAGATGCTCCCGTTTGATGTGAGCCAGAGACGGGTGGAAACGGACTGCTTCGTGGTCCCGTCCCTCTTTCGCCGCATAGAGCGCATTGTCCATGATGCGCATGAATTCATCCCTTGTTTCGGCCTGGGATGGGAAATCTGCATAGCCGACGGACACGGAATACCGGATCCGTTCCCCCCGGTAAGTGAATTCCTGGGCTGCCTTCGCAGCTTCCCGGATCCGTTCGGACCGTTCTTCAGGGCTTCCTTCCCGCAGGACGACACAGAATTCATCCCCGCCGGTTCTGCCGATCAGCCCATCCGGAAATCGCTGCTGCAGGAAATTCGTCAGCCGGCAGAGCGCAGCGTCTCCGGCCGGATGGCCGTACAGATCGTTGATCAACTTGAAATCATCCAGATCCAGAAAGGCACCGGTCATGCCCCCGGTCCGGGTATCTTCAATCCATTCGTCCAGATGGGCGATCAGCCCGCCCCGGTTATAGATGCCCGTCAAAGCATCGTGGTAGGCCGTTGTTTCCAGTTCCTCATTCTTTTCCATTAATATTCGGTTGAACCGCATGGTGTAGAAGACCGTCGTCAGAAGTGTAATCACCGCCAGAATCCCGGAGAGGGACAGACTGACCCGGTGCAAATACGGCGCAATGATCTCCTTCTGCTGCCTTTCATAGGACTTGATGCCGTCCAGATTTTCTCCAGCGCTGATCACCCAGTTGTACGGCCTGTATAATCTGGAATAAGCGACCTTCTCCGTCACTTCATCGTCATCCAGGTCTTTGAAATAATAGCGGTGAAAGCCGCCCCCGCTCTTCTTTATGATACGCAGTTCATCGGCGTAAGGGGTATTCCCCATGACATCTTTCGTTTTCGTGGAAAGATATGCCCCCTCAGTACGCCTCAGGTTCGGATGAATCAGACGGATGGCATACCGGTCACCGCCCCGGTAATCGATAATCTGATTCACCCACATATACTGACCGTCACTGAACCGGTCGGCATGAATCTTCTGAGAGAGATGATTCCGGACGATCTTCCGGATCTCCCCCTCCGTCATTCCCTGCTGTTTCAGTTCGGCCCGTTCCCGTTCCACATCCCGGATTGCATTATTCACCGAAGACCGCAGATCCTGCTGCTCGTTCCGCAGAATTGTACGAAACACAATCTCAGAATTCCGGTGCAGCATGACGGAAGAAAAGGCATGAATCACCAGGTTCATCTCCAGCAGGATGATGAATGCCAGTAATAAACTGCTGCCGATGAGCTCCCGGTGCTTCTCACTGTTCTTCCATTTCCCCATAATAATAAATATCCATTTCCCCTCCCGGACTGGTAATCCGAAAGAATATTTTCTGTTTTCAAACACAACCTTTTCCAGTATAACCTGTGCATCAATCCGGGGGCAAACACATTCTTCACGCCGGCCAGCTCATTCCGAAAGATTGTGCTCCTGCCCACAGATGAATGTGCTGCAACCTACAAAAAGCGGCGCCGCCGGCCCGAATGATCCTTCTCATTCGGGCCGGCGGCCTTTCCGGGCGACCGGAAAAATCGTTTTCTTTTTCTACAGCGCCGGCGTGGACAGGTGTAGCACCCGGTCCTTGATTTCCTGGGTCCGTCCCTGGTTCCAGAACTGGGTTCCGATGTAGCCGCAGGTACGGCGGGCCACTGACATCTTCGACTGGTCCCGGTTGCCGCAGTTCGGACACTCCCATACCAGCTTTCCGGACTCGTCTTCCACGATCCGGATCTCTCCGTCGTAGCCGCAGACCTCACAGAAATCGCTCTTCGTGTTCAGCTCTGCATACATAATGTTGTTGTAAATGTGCTTCATCACCGCCAGCACGGCAGGGATGTTGTTCTGCATATCCGGTACTTCCACATAGCTGATGGCACCGCCCGGGGACAGCTTCTGGAATTCGGATTCGAAGGACAGCTTGTCGAAGGCATCGATGTCTTCCGTGACGTGGATATGGTAGCTGTTGGTCACATAGTTCTTGTCCGTCACATGAGGAATCACACCGAAACGCTTCTGCAGGGACTTGGCGAACTTATAGGTGGTGGATTCCAGCGGTGTGCCGTACACGGAGTAGCTGATGTTTTCTTCCTGTTTCCACTCCGCACACTTGTCGTTCAGCCGCTGCATGACCTTCAGTGCCAGCTCCTTTCCGGCAGGAGAAGTGTTGCTCTCCCCCACCATTCTCCAGCACATCTCGCACAGACCGGCATATCCCAGGGAAATGGTGGAGTAGCCGTTGTACAGCAGTTTGTCGATGGTCTCCCCCTTCTTCAGGCGGGCCAGCGCACCGTACTGCCAAAGAATCGGCGCCACATCGGAAACCGTCCCTTTCAGACGCTCATGCCGCAGCCGGAGTGCCTTGTGACAGAGCTCCAGTCTCTCGTCCAGGATCTCCCAGAACTTGTCCATGTCCCCATAGGAGGAGCAGGCCACGTCCACCAGATTGATGGTGACGACTCCCTGATTGAACCGGCCGTAGAACTTATAGCTGCCATCCGGGTTTCTCTGAGAGTCTTCTACCGTCAGGAAGGAACGGCATCCCATGCAGGTATAGACTGATCCCTTCTTCAGCTGCTTCTGCACCTTCGCAGAGATGTAATCCGGCACCATGCGCTTCGCCGTGCACTTCGCCGCCAGTTCCGTCAGGTAGTAGTACGGGGAATCCTCATGGATGTTATCTTCATCCAGCACATAGATCAGCTTCGGGAATGCCGGCGTGATCCAGACCCCCTTCTCGTTCTTCACCCCCTGAATCCGCTGTTTCAGCACCTCCTCGATGCACATGGCCAGGTCGTCTCTCGTTCTTCCCTCCGGCACCTCATCCAGATACATGAACATGGTGACGAAAGGTGCCTGGCCGTTGCAGGTCATCAGCGTGATCAGCTGATACTGGATCGTCTGGATGCCGGACTTGATTTCATGCTTCAGGCGCATCTCTGTGGTGCGGTCGATGATCTCGTCATCCAGCACTTCCCCGCAGGCCATTCTCTCGTCCACCACCTGTTTTCTCAGTTTCTTCCGGCTCACATCCACGAAAGGAGCCAGGTGGGACAGGGTGAAGGACTGGCCGCCGTACTGATTGGAAGCCACCTGGGCGATGATCTGTGTGGTGATGTTGCAGGCAGTGTAGAAACTGTGGGGCTTCTCGATCATCGTCTCACTGATCACCGTGCCGTTCTGGAGCATATCTTCCAGATTGATCAGATCACAGTTATGTTCCTTCTGCAGGAAGTAGTCGCTGTCATGGAAATGAATGATTCCGTCCTGATGAGCTCTCACGATGTCATCCGGCAGCAGCAGACGGTCCGTGATATCTCTGCTGACCATTCCTGCGATGTAGTCCCGCTGGGTGGAATTGATCATCGGGTTCTTGTTGGAGTTCTCCTGCTTCGCCTCTTCGTTGTTCGCATCGATCAGCGCCAGAATCTCGTCGTCCGTGGTGTTGGCTTTCCGGGCCAGAGAACGCTTGTACCGGTAACGCACATACTTCCGGGCCACTTCATAGCCCCGCATCTCCATGATGCCGGTTTCCACCATATCCTGGATTTCCTCCACATTCACCGCCCGGGCCATCTGGCGGCACTGATCCGCCACCTTGTCGGCGATCGCTTCAATCTGATACGGATTCATCTGATGGATCGGATCCACTTCGTTATTCGCTTTCCGGATCGCATTGGCGATTTTCCGGACATCGAATCCGACTTCCTTTCCGTTCCGCTTGATCACATTGACTTTCACTTCAGTTCCCATGTCACTTACCCTTTTCCTCTCCTAAACCACTGCAGCGAATTTCCGCCGGCTGCGGCGATGTCATAAAGAAACGGGGATTGCTGTCCCCGAAATAGTATCTGTATCATTCCCGCTTCACGTCTGTTTCACGCTTCCCGGCAGTACTGATGCGGTTTTCACGAATTGACGAAATATAGTCTCCAATCGGGTCTTCCGCACCGGAAAGCACAACATGTAGTAGGCAGTTACTATATTACTCCACTATATATGTTTTTGAAAGTATTTTTTGCGGTTCTGCATGTATACTTTCCGGCACGTTTCAAAGAGGTTCAGAAGGGTACAGCACCGGCGGTCAGATCGCCCAGCAGATCTGATCCGTCTCCGGCAGACCTTCGAATACGCCGTGGCTGCGCAGGGTGTCGATGACCCCCTTCCCCAGTCTGGCCCGGTTCGCACAGTCCTCCACGGTATCAAACGGTTTCTCTTCATAGGCCCGGACCAGGTCCCGGGCCGCCACCGCTCCCACGCCGTCATAGGCTGCGAAAGGCAGCAGCACCTTCCCGTCCTTTTTCCAGAAACGGGTGGCTTCCGAGGCCCCCAGCTTTGCCGGCAGGAATTCATATCCCCGGCAGTACATTTCGTAGGCCAGTTCGTAGATCGTGACATTGGATTTTTCCTTTGCCGTCGCCTCATTCCCCTTGGCCTTCACATTGTCCATGGCCTGCAGAATCGCTTCCTTGCCTTTCAGAATCGTGTCCGCATCGAAATCCTCCAGCGCACTGGTGAAGAAGGTGGCGTAGAAATCCACAGGATAATGCACCTTGTACCAGGCCATCCGGAAGGACATCATAACGTAGGCCACTGCATGGGCCCGGGGGAACATGTATTTGATTTTCGCACAGGAATCGATATACCACTGCGGTATGCCGTGATCTCTCATCTCCTGCTTGTGCTCTTCTGTCAGCACCAGATTCTTCTTTCGGGTCTCTTCCATGATCCGGAAGGAAGTTTCGTTTTCGATGCCGTGAAGCATGCAGAAGTTCATGATGTCGTCACGGGTGGAAATCACCTCACGCATGGTGGCAACTCCTTCCCGGATATAATCCTGGGCATTGTTCAGCCATACATCCGTTCCGTGGGAGAATCCGGACATGCGGATCAGATCCTCGAACCGGCTGGGCTTGACGTCATCCAGCATCTGCCGGACGAAACTGGTGCC
>OCTW013388841.1_pt1 | contig 21013 bp, 18 predicted proteins | sample 1539671 | NCBI WGS metagenome assembly OCTW01 (sample SAMN02144230, study PRJEB22623) | gut metagenome | biome: sheep rumen | host: Ovis aries | place: New Zealand
CTGAGGCATAACGATGATGATCAATTGGAGTGCTGAGACAAGAGAAATCCTAGGATCTGGGTTCAAATCCCAGTGACCCCATTTTTATTACTATTGGAATTTTTATCTTTTTTTTATCGATTTTTTTAATACTTTTTTTATCTTTTGTATTACATTTTATTTACGAACTTTTATATCTAACTTTAAATAAATTAAATACTGTCTTATAATGAGTTTTTATAGAATAGGGGGTGTGAGATTTAGGTATGCTTAAATTTATAAGATTTAATTCTCTGATTGGTGAAATAGGTGTTGTGTGGGATGAAAAAAGCAAATTATTAAAACAGGTAATATTACCTGAACGTTCAACCAACAGACAAAATCCTTCTCTCATAGCATTCCATGGAGTAATAGAAGAAACATCACCAAGCAAGGAAATATTCAGGGTTATGTCAGATATAAAGGATGTAATACTCGGAAAAGAAGTCACCTTTGACATAAACAGATTAGACTTTTCAGACATGACGGAATTTCAAAGGAAGGTACTCACCAAACAAAGTGAAATTCCATATGGAAAGGTCATAACATACAAAAAGCTTGCACAAATGATAGACAAGCCAAAAAGTGCAAGACCCGTTGCAAACGTATTGTCAAACAATCTCTTTCCCCTTGTGATTCCATGTCACAGAACCGTACGTTCTGACTGGACAGTGGGAGGATATGCCGGAAGCAACGACGGATATTACAAAAGGTTCATACTCGAACACGAAGGAATAAAAATAGTTGACGATGTAATATCCAAAGAATACAGATACCTTGAAGATGACGATTAGTCATCATAAACTACTTCTAATTTTTTTTTTTAAAAAAAGATAATTATTTTTGGGGGTTATTTTGAAGGTCTTTTTATGATAATCCTTTCTGCAACAATCTGAGGAGGAATTGTGTTGGTTGCATCACCAATTGTATGGACTTCAATTGTAAATCCCTTCTTCAAATCCTTCATATTGGTTTCCACCTGCTGATTTTCGCTGTTTTCCCTGTAGATTTTGGTGTTTGTTGTAATTATTACTGAAGTGTTAGTAGCATCGTTTTTGTCCTGTACGTAAACTGTTCCAATGCTGTTGTTTGTCAGATTGGAATTATTTGTTGTGTTTCCAACAACAACACCTGTAATGTCAGGCATCTGGTCTATGGTAGCAGAATAAGTACCATAAACGATTCCTGCCAGTATAACCAGTATAACCAACATTTGTATAGGATTAAGTTTCATAATATTTTTTTCCCTGAATTTTATAATTAATTATTCATTATATTACTTTATGTTAATATTTTTTATCATAATTATCTGCTTCACACTATTTTAAATCCCCGACATATGTTGCATAAAAACCATCAGTATCTGCATATATCGGCCTGAAACCGTATTTTTCAGATTTTTTCATTGCATCCTGAATGTACTGTCTTCCCCACGCGGTTATGGCAGCACCACATTCAATCTTATACCATCTGAATCTTGAATAGCCGTAAACCCCGTACATGGAATTTGCCAGCCTTTTAAGACCCTGCTGTTCGAAATCATAAGCCTTTTTCTGTTCGGGAACAGTTTCTTCCTTCATAAGTTTCTTAATTCTTTGACGTTCATCCAGAATATTTCCGATAATGGATGGAATAAATCCCTTCGGTTCTTTTCTGAATTTATAACCGTTTTCTGGACAGACGTAATATTCATCCTCATCCAAACCCTCACCAGTCGTGAAAGTGTCCGGTGAAATGTTCTGTGCAATGATTATTGTAGGGTACAGACTTTTGAAGTCAAGATAGGCAATATGTTCAAAAAGTCCCTTTTCAGGCTCCTTGACATAACCCCCCTCATTTCTCTTGGAAGATCTTCTTTCATTGTACTCGCTGGCAGAAGGCTTGTTTGGAACAATGTTGTTTTTTTCATAGGCCTTAAGCATAAGGTACCATTCAATCATCTGACCCGTTGTCATACGTGCAATGTCAAAGACTGGCTGTCCAACAAGTCTGCTCTGTGCAATGGTAAGCGGCGTAATCTTGTCACCTATTTTTGTAGTGCTCACAGCATCATCCATGGAATAGTCGAAAAGCTCCTCCAAACGTTCATCATCCGAATCCCAGTACTGATAAATTTTATCTCCGGGAACATCAATTTTCTTTTCATCAAACAATTCTTCATAAACTCTCTCCAGGGTGTAGCGTTCCAATCTCATGTACTGTCTTATAAGCAGATACAAATCAACATGAATCCTTCCCTTGATAATTCCCGCATTGTTAAATCCTCTTTTCATGAACTTGATGTTGGAATTGTCTACTCCAAGTTTCATATTCACCTTAAGCACTTCAGCCCTTTTTTTTATGTAGGGCAAATCAAAAACGTCCGAGTTGTAACCCACAAGAAGGTCAGGATTTTCCTCCTTAATAATTTGTGCAAAACGTTTTAACATTTCCTCCTCGGAGTCAAGGGTTTCGACAAATTCCTTCTCTGATTTTTTAGTGGAAAGAACCCTGTTGAATCCGTAATTTCCACTAAGACTCATCATGATTATTGGATCATGTTCTGCTTCCGGCATACCCTCTGCATTGTAGACCTCAATGTCAAAACTAAGAATCTTGTTTCGATTGATTGTTTTTCCGGTGTCCACAGGATCCTCTTCCATCTTAAACAAAAGAACATCCTCGTCAATGTCAAGGTCGGCATAAACCTCCCTTTCAATAACATGACCATTTAACCTGATGATATTTCTCGGTGTTATCTGCTTGTCGATAAGATATCTTCTATAAAAGGGTATGTCATATTCCCTGATTTGCTTGACCTGACTCAAATCCCTGATAATGTCCCTGATTTTAGGTACTTCCTGAGGGTGCTTGAGGGTAATCTTGACGAATTCCCTTTCGACACCAATGTCGATTTTTGTCTCAAGCTCAAGATTATCCAGTCCCAACTCTCTAAGCTGAATTAAACATTCATCTAAATCATGGGCAAGAACGTACATGTATGGAACAAATGATGAATCGTATGCAATTACGTTCTGATTACTTTCAGGATCCGTTCCAAAAAGCCGGATAACCGGTTTGTCATTATGGGTAACATAATCGATATCGTTTAGAAGAATAGTTTTTGTCTGCATAGGATTAGGTATGTAAAACAAAATATTAAAAATTTTATATCCTTATAAAAATATAAGTATAATTAAAGCTTTGAAAATAGAAGTGATTAGATGACTGCCTTTAGAAAACTATATAAAAACGATGATATTTCATTAATTGCCAATGGAATCTATTTTAATGAGAGGACAGTCTTTGATACGATATTCAATGATAAACAAGAAGCTGTTGAAGTAATCAAGAAACTCATTACAAGCGAATATGTTAATGAATATCATGGATTCTTCATAACGGTAATTTATGATGAAAGTCCCGAACAGATAGAAGGATTTGTAATCACCTACAAAAAGGATCAGATACCAAGAAATTCGGCAATAAATGCGTATGCGGATTCAAATGAAATTTCCCTTCCCATGATATTATTAAACTCAATCATGGGCAGATTCAGATATAAACTGACAAATGATGATTACATCATTAAAAATCTTTACGTGCTGGAGGATTACAGAAACAAGGGGCATGCAACGAAACTTATTAAAAAGTCAATACAAAAGGCAAGACAGTACAATGCCAGGAAGGTCATTCTCGATGTTGAAGAGGGCAACAGTTATCTTATGGACCTCTTTATAAAACTGGGATTTGAAGAAAACAATGAGAAGATGGGTCCGTTAATGGAAAAACTGCGAGGATACAACAGGCTAAAATTTGAATTAAATTAAAAATAAGGTGAAAATATGGATAAAGTAGATGATATTATAATTATAATGGGAAAAGGCAGAGATTCAAACTCTTACATTATTGGAGAAACATTAATAGACCCCGGAAGCGGAGAAAACATTGATTACCTTAAGGAGGAAATCAAGGCTGCAGGACTTGAAATGACAGACATCAAGCAGATAGTGAACACGCACTGTCACTATGACCACATAGGTGCCGACAAACAGCTCCAGGATGAATACGGATATGATATATACATGCATCCGCTGGACATACAGACAGTCAAAGAAAAGGATCCTGAAGCAACATGTGCAGCATCATTCGGAGCACAGGTACCTGATTTGGACATCAAGGAATTAAACGAGGGTGACAAAATAGAAGGATATGAAGTCATACACACCCCCGGACATACCCGTGGAGGAATATGTCTCTTTGATGGAAAAAGTCTCATAAGCGGGGATACAATATTTTCCGGAGGAAACTTTGGAAGAATAGATTTGCCTACAGGCAATCGCCAACAGATGAGGGAATCAATACTTAGAATTTCAGAACTTGATGCAGTTCAATTATTCTCCGGACACGGACCATATGCCATATCACAGGTACCGGAACAAATAGCACTTTCCGTTATGATAGCATCAAGAATATGATTAATCCCCATTCAACTCTCTTTTTTTACTCTTTTTATATTGGAAGCAAACCGTTTTTCATAAAGTACTTTCTTGTTTTCTTAATGGCCTTGGTTCTTACCAGGACACTAACCAAATCACCCTTTTCAAGGACAATATTGTTTTGTGCTATGTAAATCTCATTATTCTTATGACACATTACTATAATGAAGTTCTTGTTAGGGCTGATGTCACATACGCATTTTCCAACAACCCTGTTTGCCTTAACGGGAATGTCAATAAGTTCAAAATCACCCTTACCCATAATAGCCAGTTCCGAGACGTTTTGAGGATTAATTATCTTTTCAATATCACTACAAGCTGCAAGTTCGGGACTTACAACCTCATTAACACCCAGCTTCTTAAACATCTTAATGTGTTCGGGGGTTGTTGTTCTGGTAATGACCTTCTCCAGATTATACTTTTTGGCAGTAAGACCTACGAGCAGATTTATCTCATCAACACTCGTTGCAGCCACAACAATATGAGCATTTTTAATTCCGGCCCTCTCAAGGGTTTGGGTCTTGGTCGCATCACCAAGAATTGTCGTGACATCATCAAATTTATTTTCAACAAACTCATTGATTTCATTATGAGAATCTATAAGGGTAATTTTATAATGCTGGTGCTTTCTAAGTTTTTCTATAAGATGAATACCAACCCTTCCACCACCAACAATAATGACATTTCGTGTACTGACCTGTTCAGGCCCGGAATTTTCATCACTACTGTTACTTTCGTTATCAGTTATAATATCATTGACAACGTTATTCTGGTCAGTTACACTAATTTCATCATTCATATCAATTCTTCCAATAAAAAACTTCTGATAATGATATTATTATATAAGTAATATATAAATTTTAAAAATAAATATTAAACACTTAAACTAAAAATAATATATACACATAATTATTAAACAAAAGGTTTGTGAATTGTATGGATTATAAGAAAGTTGGAGCATTACTATTGGTGGGTGTGGTAGTTTTAATAGCAATGATCCTTGTTGTAGGACCTGAACAAATTATTTCAGCATTAAAAACCGCCAACACAAACTATGTGATTCTTGCCATAGTGATTCAGTTTATAATCATGGCATTATGGAATACCCGGTGGAGTATTATCTGTAAATCACTGGACATTCCCCATAAACAACTGCCCCTCTTTGCAATGACCATAGTGGGTCTTGCAATAAACGATTTAACCCCGAGCGGACGTAGTGGTGGAGAACCGGTAAGGGCATATCTGTTAAGTAAAACCTCATCAACAGATTTCAAACAAACTTTTGCAACGGTAATGGCCGATAAGTTATGCGACACATTCCCATTTATGGTTTTAGCAATATTTGCAATAACATATCTTATGTGGTACATGCATCTTGGAACCACACTATTTTCAGTACTGCTTATTGCACTGGTTTTATTCATCATTGCACTGGTGTTCATAATATTTATCAGCATAAACGAAACATTCGGAATCAAAACCATTCAATGGGTTTTCAGGCAGTTGAGAAAATTTACATCCAGAGACCTGGACAAATATGAGGACACGGCATTAACATCACTTGTAGGTTTTCAAAGAAGCCTGTTATACCTGATGAAGGACAAAAAGCTCCTGCTTATAGCAACAATAATATCCTTTTTAGTATGGTTTCTGGAACTGTTAAGGGTGTATGTGGTATTTATGGCATTTGGAGTGAACGTTTCACTTGGAATGATTGCATCAGTATTTCTGGTTTCATCCCTGATTGGAATAATTCCAATACTTCCTGGAGGACTCGGTTCAATCGACGGTGTAATGATTCTTCTCTATTCACTGGCAGGAGTGTCAGCATCCATCAGTACTGCAGCAACTCTCGTGGAACGTATGATATCATTGTGGATGGTTATAATTATAGGGGTAATACTACTGCCGTTCTTTGGAACGGGAGCACTGGACTATGTGGACAGTGGATAATACCCTTCAACTAATTTTTTTATGAAGCATAATATCATTGATAAAAACACCATCTTTCTGGTTAAGCTTAAAAGCATTTAAATTTAGATAATAATATAGTATTCAAGAAAATTTTCATTATTTTTTTTATTTCAGGAGATTATTAACATGAATTTACCAATAATAGAAGATACCTATGCCGAAGCATTCGGCACAAAAGCTGCATACGTATTAATCACAGCAGCAACAAAAAAATTAGCATTGATAGCAGCAACTGAAGCAACAGGTTTTGCAACATCATTCATAGGATGTCCTGCAGAAGCAGGAATAGATTCCTATTTCCCACCCGAAAAGACACCCGACGGAAGACCGGGATATGCAATAATAATCTGTCAAAACAAAACAGAAAAAGTTAAAGAACAACTCCTTGAAAGAATAGGACAATGTGTTCTAACCGCACCAACCACAGCAGTTTTCAACCTTTTACCTGATAGTCAGGAACAGGACAATCTCGGATTCAAACTGGCCTTCTTTGCAGATGGATACCAGCAGAAAGTGCAGTTATATGAAAGGGATATGTACAGCATACCTGTAATGAGCGGGGATTTCCTAATCGAGGAAAACTTCGGAATAACAGATGCAGTTGCCGGAGGGAACCTTTTCATCATGGCAAAAACACAAGCCTCAGCATTAATGGCAGCAGAAGCAGCAGTTCTTGCAATCAGGGAAGTTAAAGGTGTAATCACTCCATTTCCTGGAGGAATAGTTGCATCAGGTTCCAAGGTAGGTTCAAAAAAATACAAGTTCATGCATGCAACAACCAACGAAGAATACTGTCCAACACTCAAAGACACAGTAGAAAGCAAATTGCCCGAAGATGCCGAAGGAGTATTCGAAATAGTATTTGACGGACTGACCGAAGAGGGCATAAAAGAGGCAACACAAAAGGCAATAAACGCCATAAAAACCTGTCCCGACGTCATCAAGATATCTGCAGGAAATTATGGTGGAAACCTTGGAAAATATAAAATCAACTTGATATAAGGAGAAAAAAAGATGAAAGACGTACTTACACCCATGCAAATGAGGGCCACTGACAAAAACACCCAGTATAACCACATTCCAACCATAGTTCTAATGGAAAACGCCGGTTCAAGAATAGCAGATTACCTGATTAATAACTATCCCGACAAGAAAAAAGTATCAATCTACTCCGGAACAGGAGGAAACGGTGGAGACGGATTCGTAATAGCAAGACACCTTCTAAACCATGGATATAAAGTACGTTTATTCATGCTATCCAAACCGGAAAACATAAAAAATAAGGATTCACAATTAAATTATCAGTCCATCAAAATCATCTCGCAGACAGACAAAAATCTAAAGCTCTCAACAATAACAGACTCATCACAGGTCAGTCCCGATAACTCTGACATAATAATCGATGCAATACTGGGAACAGGAGTAAACGGCAAACTCAGACAACCCGTCTCAAGTGTCATAGACACCATAAACTATTCTCCTGCTATAGTCATATCGGTTGATGTTCCATCAGGAATGAATCCCGAAAACGGAAAGGTAACAGATAAATGTGTCGTGGCACATGAAACATTAACCCTTCATAAGATGAAAACAGGACTTCAAAAAGCACCTGAAAGTTATGTCGGTAAGATAAGCGTGTTGGACATAGGAATACCAAGAGTATCAGAAGAATACGTGGGTGAAGGGGATTTGCTTCTTCTTAAAAGTCCGCATAAAGATTCACATAAGGGACAGAACGGATCAGTTTTAATCATAGGATCAAATCCCGACTACATAGGAGCCGTTGTTTTTGCAGCCCAGGCAGCACTCTCCCAGAGAATGGACCTTGTCTATATAATAGCTCCTGAAGCCTCCTCAAACATTATAAAACAATACAATCCCGAATTCATAGTAAGGGGAGTTCCCGGAGATACATTGACAATGGATGCCTATGATGCAATAATGCAACTGGAAAAGAGGGTGGATTCAATTCTCATAGGTTCCGGATCAGGAACAGATGAAAAAACCGGAGAACTATTCAATAACATTCTTTCCTCAACAGAAAAACCGCTTGTAATAGATGCTGATGCATTAAAGTTGATATCTCCTGAGATGCTTTCACAAAACATGGTTGTCACACCTCATGCACACGAATTCAAACAGTTGTTTGGAATGGAAGTTCCCGAAAAAATAGATGAAAGGGTTGAAATGCTAATGAACCTCTCTGGCGACTACGGATGTCAAATTCTTCTAAAGGGAGTTACTGATGTAATCACATCCCCTGAAGATTATAAGTTAAACAGAACAGGAAATCAGGGAATGACAAAAGGAGGTACTGGAGACCTGCTTGCTGGACTTACACTTGCACTTTCAACAAAAAACACACTCTTTGAATCCGCATTTTTATCGGCCTTTATACTGGGAAGTGCATGTGATAAGCTCTTGGAAGAAAAAGGATTGGATTATGGAATAAGGGATATCTTAAAAAAATTGGAGGGAAATTAGACTAGTATGTAGAATATTGCTAATAAGATTGTACCGAACACTCCTCCAAATCCGGAAATCAGTATGGTGATGATATTTATAGGTACGTTAATTCCAGGAAGGAAGTTTGCAATAGTAAGTAAAACCCATCCTGCAATAATGTGCATTGCAATTTTCACAATGGTACTGCTAATGTCAAGTATGAATCTGAAAGCTATTGCTCCAATAACAATAAGTATAACTAACAGAATTAAATTTATTCCCATCTATTTCACCTCTAATTATTCATTTATTCTTTTTTCTATTTGTTTAAGTATGGTGATGGCATACACTCCCGCTCCATAACCGTTGTCTATGTTCATTGTTGCAATTCCGGGAGCACAGGATTGAAGCATTGCAAAGAGTGCGGTGAAACCCTTTTCTCCAACACCATATCCTGTTGAAGTCGGAACGGCAATTACCGGAACATCAACAAGGCCCGCAACAACAGAAGGCAAAGCTCCTTCCATACCTGCAAGTGTTATTATGACATCAACTTTTTCATCAATCAAATAACCTATTTTGTCCATCAGTCTGTGAATTCCTGCCACACCAACATCATATGTTTTAATTGCAGAGTATCCTGCCTGTTCCACTGTAATTCGGGACTCTTCCGCAACTGGAATGTCAGCCGTTCCGGCAGTAATTATTCCAACCTTTCCATTTAACTTTTCGATTTTCTTTTTGTTGACTGTTAATATAGATGCCTCTTTGAAATATTTTGAATTCTTCAGCACATCATCATTTAAATAATTCTTAACTTTATTAAATCGTTCTTCAGGAAGTCTTGTTATCATTAGATTATCGACAGAATCAATATTGTTGATAATGTTAATCAGGTCTTCATCAGTTTTTCCCTGAGCATAAACAGCCTCCGGAACACCAACCCTCTTTTCACGTGAAACATCAAACTTGACATTATCGCCAATAGTCTGAACCTGATTAATTCTGAGTCTGTCTTCAGCATCATCAATACTGATTTCACCTGCAATTAATTTTTTTAGAATATCTCTCATAAAACTCCTTCTATTAAAGAATAATAATAATTCTATTTTTTCATAGTTCGTAATCGTATATAAACCTATTCATTTTAATATTTTAAAAAATATAAACTATTGTATTAAATAATAATGGGAAAAAAATGAAAGAATATAGTGCAATCTTATTAGTGGATGGAATAGTACAGGGAGTTGGTTTCAGACCAACGGTATACCGTTTAGCAAAAGTGATGCAGTTAAACGGTTACGTACGTAACATGGGAAATATAGTTGAAATACTACTGCAGGGATCCCTTGATGATATCAACCTTTTCGTGGATGAACTGCAGGAACATAAACCGATACGTTCCGAAATAAACAGTATCAAAGTTGACATACAGGAAGAAGTAAGCGAAAATAACCGATACCATGATTTTACCATAATAGACAGCAGCAATGAAATATCAGGGTCAGCAGTAATACCACCTGACATGAGCATATGCGACGAATGTCTGGATGAAATACTAAACACGGAGGACCAACATTATTATTATCCATTCACGGCATGTACAAACTGCGGACCAAGATTCACCCTCATAGACGAAGTACCATACGACAGAAAAAACACAACCATGGACGATTTTCCACTATGTTCCTACTGTGAAGATGAATATCTTGACCCATTAAACAGAAGATACCATGCAGAGGCAACATGCTGTCCCGACTGCGGACCACGAGTGTACCTGTATGGCAACGAAGAAATAAATACAAGAGACCCTATACGTGATGCAAGTCAGCTTATAGATGAAGGAGAGATACTTGCCATAAAGGGAATAGGCGGAACACATCTTGTGTGTAAAACATCCACGGACGATGCAATAGACAAGTTAAGGGAAAGGCTCGGAAGAAAAACACAGCCCTTTGCATGCATGACTCCTGATGTTCAGACTGCAAGACTTTTTGTAGATTTCACGGAAGACGAAAGAAAAACACTTGAATCCGTTTCAAGACCAATAGTTGTACTAAACAAATCCGAAGACTACAGGCTATCCAAAAACCTTTCACCGGGCCTCCATAATCAGGGAGTTATGTTGCCATACACCGGATTACATCATCTTCTCTTTAAATACACGATAGAACCTGCCTATGTTATGACATCCGCAAACATGCCCGGAAATCCAATGCTCATAAACAATGAGGAAATAGTCACAAAACTTGATGGCATAGCAGACTACTATCTATTACATGACAGAACAATACTCAACCGATGTGACGACAGCGTAATAAGATACAGAAATGGGTTACCTGGATTCATCAGAAGATCAAGAGGTTACGTTCCAAAGCCTTTTGACTTTTCAAACATCAACACCAAAGACAACATACTTGCCGTAGGACCTGAATTGGACGTTACCTTTTCACTACTCAAACAGGGTAAATGCTATCCTTCACAACACATAGGAAACACCTCAAAGTTCCAGACACTCGAATTCATGGAAGACGCAATCAAACATCTAACCAAACTGACAAGATGCGACAACATAGACTATGTGGTTGCGGACATGCATCCTGAGTTCAACACAACAAAGCTTGCAAAAGAGCTAAGTGTCGAACATGATGCCGAACTTGTACAGGTACAACACCACCATGCACATGCAGCAAGCCTTATGGCTGAACACAACCTGGATGAAATGGTTGTAATAGCAGCAGACGGAGTAGGATACGGTGAAGACGGCAATATATGGGGAGGAGAAGTATTATACCTCAACAATACAGGTCAATACATCAACCGTGGAGGACTGCAACTTCAGCCAATGCCCGGCGGAGACTTAAGTACAAAATATCCTATACGCATGGCAATGGGAATACTCTATAACTGTCTTGAAACCGAAGAGCTAAGAAGGCTTATGAAAAACAATTACTCATCATACTTCAAGTATGGAGAAAAAGAAGTGGACATCACACTAAAACAACTGGAAAACAACTTTAACACGGCCTACACCAGTAGTATGGGCAGAGTTCTGGACAGCATCAGTGTACTGTTGGGATTAAGTAAAAACAGAGGTTATGAAGGGGAATGTTCCATGAAACTTGAATCTGCAGCAAGGGAAGGATTTGACATGCTTGACATGATACTCTCCTCAAAAGTGGAAAACGACAGAATTATAATAAACACAAGTGAATTGTTAATGGATGTCCTTGATTTGATTGATACAGGAGTTCTTGTTGAAGAAATTGCAGTTGCCTCACAAAGGGCTCTTGCAGAAAAACTTGCAGAACTGGCAATATCCGTTGCAAAATCATACGATACTGACACAATAGGGGTAACCGGAGGAGTGTTCTATAATGAGTTCATATCAAAGGTAGTCAAAACAATGGTCACACTGGAAGGATATAACTTTGTCCAACACGAACAAACATGTGCAGGGGACGGAAGCGTATCAATGGGACAGTGTGCAATAGTGGGATGGCAAAAAAATTTGGCTGAATAAAAAAAGTGAAAAATTCCTAATCACCCTTTTCAGGTGATGTTTTTTTTTTAAAAAAAAATAGTTATGTTCTAAAGTAATTATTCTTCATAATATACTTTAGCATATTCTTCGGGCTTATTATATAGGCCTATGGCAGCTAATGCACCTATTAATCCACCTTTGCCCGTGACGTATTCTACACGAATGTTATTTTCCTTTGCAATACTTTCGGCCTCATCGATGTATTTCATGGATTTTTTAGCTTCCAATCCATATTTCTCCACTGCCGGAGGTATTTCAAATTTTTCATACACCACAAATGCAGTGCTTTGTGAAAGTGTTTTTTCCTTTAGTTTGGATTTGACGCTTGCTATCAAATCTTCTTTTTCATCTTCTTTAACTGCAAATACCAATATTATGGATACACAATTTTTGGTCTTGTTTGGATTGTTCGGATATAACTGACAGGTTATATGTTCCAGGTAATGATATCCCTTTTCCTGTTGTATCTCGTTTGCAATGTTGTTTGCCAATGTCCATGTAGCCCCTTCGGTTGGAATGTCAGTGTCATCCAATCCGATTATGATCTTTTTAAGTTTTGGTGTGATGATGGCTGCACGTCCAACTTTGGAACCTCCACCCTTGTCTATCAATTCAATTTTCTTAACGCCATCTGCCTTTCCACGACAAAATGCAGCTCCAACTCCAGCACCTGCAAGACCTGCATGAACGATTTTTATTTCATCCTCTTCGATACTTGCTTCCTGAATTCCTGCTGCCTGATAACTAGGTTTTAGATTGAGTTCTGTTTTTCCTTTTTTAACACGGTATGTGTGTTTGTTTCCATCACGTTTAGCATCAATTATTAAAGGACTGGTTTGTTTGTATTGTGTTATCATCCAATCAGAACCGTTAGGGCATGGATGATATTCGATTAATTCAATTTCTTCCTCATCAGTATCAGTTACAGTGAGAATCTCATGATATGGTGTTATCCATGGATCTGTATATTTTTCTTTTAATTCTTCAGGTGTTAAAATTTCCATTTTATGTTTCCTATAATTATTTGTTTAAAAAAGAATATAGAAAGGAGGTTATCTATGCTAATCTTTTGACAAGTTTTACAGCAGCTTCTACTGCACGTTTTCCGTATTCGACACGTTGGTGAGCTTCAAGTCTTGTCATACCAGGACCTGATATACCAAGGGTTACAGGTTTGTTGTATTCAAGGGACAGGTCGGTGATTTTCCTTGCTGCATGCTGAACTACAATTTCGTCATGTTCTGTGTCGCCTTCGATTACGGCTCCTAAAGTGATTACAGCATCAACATTTCCGTCATCTAACAATTTTTTAATAGCTATCGGCATATCATATACGCCAGGAACTGCAATGATTTCAGTGATTTCTGCATCTAAAAATTTTGCGTGTTCTTTTGCTAATTCTAACATCATACTAGTAATATCGAAATTAAATTCTGCTACTACTGCTCCAATTTTTATCATTATATCTATTCTCCTATTAATTAAATAATACATTTTTTTTACTGTGTTTATACTAAGTACAATACAAATGCTGAAACTGAACTAACTACCATTATGAATATAATAAATATTGCTGCTGCTTTTGCTGCTTCCATTTTAATTTCTCCGTTATGTATTATATATCATTGTTATTTTATTATCTTACTCATATAATAAGTTTATTATATTTTACTTGCGATATATTCTGCCATTTCCTGGGTGGAGGCCGTTCCTCCAAGGTCAGGGGTTACAACTTTTCCTTCCTGTATGACATCTACAATTATGTTTTCTATTTTTCTTGCTGAATCTGATTCTCCAAGGTAATCCAGCATCATGCATGCTGAAAGTATTGTTGCAACAGGGTTTGCTATGCCTTGTCCGGCAATGTCCGGTGCAGAACCGTGTACCGGTTCGAATAATCCGTTTTCGTCACCGATGTTTGCTGATGGTATCATTCCAAGACCACCGACGAGACCTGCTCCTTCATCTGATAAGATGTCTCCGTAAAGGTTTGATGTAACAATTACTTCAAAGTCCAGTGGGTTTGTGATAAGGTACATTGCGGTTGCATCCACATAGAAATCGTTTGATTCTATTTCAGGATATTTTTCTGCCACTTCATAGAAGCATTTCTTGAAAAGTCCGTCTGAAATTTTAAGAACATTTGCCTTGTGTACTGCGGTAACTTTTTTGCGGCCTGTATCCTTTGCGTATTGGAATGCGTATTCTGAAATTTTGTCTGATGCTGCTTTGGTGATTTTCTTTCTTGCTATTGCTCCTTCAGGAGTTTCTTCTTCATCACCTATGTAGAGGTCTTCGGTGTTTTCACGTACAATCATGAAGTCTATGTTTCCATATTTTTCAGGTTGTAATGATTTTACAGGTCTTAGGTTAACGAAGGTGTTGAGTTCGTGTCTGAGTCTTACAATAACGTCTGCTGCTGTTTCACCTGCTGCTCCGAATAGTACGGCATCTGATTTTTTTGCTATTTCAATGGTTTCATCCGGTAAAGGTACACCGGTTTCTTCCTTACATTTGTCTCCTGCTATTGCATGGGTGTAGTTAAATTCCACGTCTAACTTGTCCAGTACTGTGGTGGTTGCTTTAACTACTTCTTCTCCTATTCCATCTCCCGGAATTACTGCTATGTTATACATTTTTTAACCTCTAAAACCTTGTTTTGTTTAAGTATTCTATTAATCCACCGTTTTCCACAATTTCAAACATGAATTCAGGAAGTTTTGTGAAGTCATAATCCTTGTCCTGTGTGGTGTTTGTGAGTGTTCCCTCTTCAAGATCAATTTTAAGGATGTCTTCCTCTTCAATTTCATCAGGTCCGTTAGGTGCTTCCACTAATGGTAATCCTATGTTGGTTGCGTTACGATAGAAAATTCTTGCAAATGATTTTGCAACAACTGCCTTTATTCCTGCTGCCTTAAGTGCGATAGGTGCGTGTTCACGACTTGATCCACATCCGAAATTGGAACCTGCCACTATGATGTCACCTTCCTGTATTTTGTCTTTGTAATGTAAATCGTATCCTTCCATTACGTGTTTACCCAGATCTTCTGGTTTGCTTAAAGTCAGGTATCTTCCGGGGAGTATGCTGTCTGTATCTATGTCGTCTCCTAATTTTAGGGCTCTTCCTTCTATTATTTTTTCCATACGTCTTTACCTCCTATTGTCTTATTTTTTTTCAGGTGCGGTGATATGTCCTGTTAGAGCACTTTCTGCTGCAACTATTGGTGAGCTTAGGTATACTTTACCTTCAGGACTTCCCTGTCTTCCCTTGAAGTTACGGTTTGATGTTGAAAGACTTACTTCTCCGTCACCAATGAGTCCAATGTGTCCTCCAAGACAAGGTCCACAACATGGATTACATACAAGTGCTCCTGCTTCTACGAATATGTCCATTAAACCTTCTTTGAGAGCTTGTTGGTAAATAGTTCTTGATGCAGGAATAACCAGTGTTCTTACTCCTTCTTTGATTTTGTTTCCTTTAAGTACGCGTGCAGCCTGTTGTAAATCTTTTAATCTTCCGTTGGTACATGAACCTATGAACACCTGGTCAATTTCAACGTCTTCAACTTCACTTGCAGGTTTTACGTTGTCCACGTGGCTTGGACATGCAACCTGTGGTTCAAGATCGCTTACATCGATATCTATTGTGTTCAGGCTTGCTGCATCAAGGTCTGTTGTGAACTTGGTGTATGGTTTGTCTGTTCTGTTTTTAAGGTATTCGTCAGTGATTTTATCAGGTTCCACAATACCTGTTTTTCCACCCATTTCAATTGCCATGTTACTTAATACCATACGGTCTGACATTTCCATTTGTTCAATGGTTTCTCCGGCGTATTCACATGATTTGTAGGTTGAACCATCCTGTCCTACCTGTCCGATGATGTTTAGTATGACATCTTTACTGGTTACGTTTTCCTGTAACTGACCTGTTATGTTGAACCTGTTTGTTTCAGGAACTTTAAACCATAACTGTCCGGTTGCAAATACCATGGCCATATCGGTTGATCCGATACCTGTTGAAAATGCTCCGAGTGCACCGTTGGTACAGGTGTGTGAGTCACTTCCAACAATAACTGTTCCAGGTAATGCATGTCCTTTTTCAGGTACTACCTGATGACATACTCCTTCGTAAACATCATAAAAATTAGTTATTCCCTGCTCTTTAACGAATTCTCTTAACATCTGATGGTTTTTAGCAGCATCCAATGTATCTGCAGGTACCTGATGGTCAAATGGGATGACTATTTTTTCCGGGTCCCATACTTTGTCCGTATTGATTTGTTCTAATGCCTGGAGAGTTAACGGTCCAGTTAAGTCATGTACCATAGCAATGTCTATGTCAGCCATTACTATTTCTCCAGCTTCTACTTTATCCTTTCCTGAAGCTTTTGCTAATATTTTTTCAGCTATTGTCATTGACATGTTATTTGTTACCTCCATAATTGGTAAATATTTATTTTAAAGTGATTGTTCTTTGAATCTTTACAGAATAGATATAATGATATTTTTTAATCCTTGAAAGATAATTTCACTTTATATATATCTTTGGTTATTTTGATTATTAATTTTATAGTATAATATTATGGAGATATAAATTGAAAAATAGTGCTTGGGAATGATGGTATGAAAATAAGATTTGATATAATATTAAAAAAAGGTTTAAAATAAAAAAATATGATATGGAGATTTTCTTTTATAATTGTTTTGAGAGTATGAAATAAAAACTAAAAAAATGGATTGAATTATAGTATAGGGATTTTTTTTAATTATTTTAGTTTTTGTTATTTTATTTCTTCTCTTCTATTTTTGTAACATAAGTTTCAATTGAAATCCGATAACATGGAGGCTAATAAAGTATCTTATTTTTTTCAATTGTCTTAGTTTAGTATTTTTCTATTTAGGATTATTTTTTTAAGTAATAGTTTTCATGATAATTATATTCAATCCACAAATACTTTTTATACGCTTATTATATAAAGGTTTATTTCAATATTGAATACAAAATCATTGAAGTTTACATACAATTTAGGTACAAATTACATGCAAATGTTTTCCACGATAATCTTTGTTTGAGTTTCTCTTGAGATTTAATATTATTAATTGGAGTGATTTATTGAAGAACTTTTTTTATGGATTTTTTTATTAATAGTTTGAAGGGTGAATTTACACTTTTTTATTTTGTTGTCTGTTGTTTTCTTATTTGTTAATCACTAAAAAGTTATAAGTTATTACTAATAACTTCTACTTATTTTATAGAATTTACAAAGCTTTAAGTATTACAAAATTAAATATAATTAATACATTATAATTATTAATAATTTCATTAAAATATTAAATAATTTTTAATATTCAATATAATAATATAAAAATTATTAGTATATTTCATTAAAAATTTGTGATAATGTTATGATGACGATTACTTCTCATGCATTAACCTAAAAACCTTTATATAGGTCATACAAAAATCTAATCATAAAGTATGTAATATACATAACATTAAATTTTTTTTCATAAAAAATGAAAGATATAATCAAATTCACGATTATTAGTAATTAATAATAAAAACCCACGTAGGAGACGAGAAGATATGACTTCAGAAAATGAAGAATATTATAAAGACAGATATCAGGAAGTAAAAGATAAGGTTGAATACAAAGACTTTTTGAATGACATTGAAGAAATCACAGAAGAAAACAGTGATTCACCATTCATAACAACAGAACAGATAGTTAACATGGCAGTCGAAAAATATGCAGGAAGAGAAAACATACAGCAAACACACACAAATCAGGTACAGAACATTTCATCACTTGTGGAAGGAAATGGAAACATAAGTATTCAGGGAAGATTATTATCTATCTCCAATATCAAAACATTCACTACAAAAAAAGGTCGTGAAGGAAAGGTTGCAAACCTAACAGTGGAAGATTCCACAGGAAAAATACGGGTTGTAATGTGGACAGACAACATGAAATACATAACCCGTATCAAAGAGGGAGACATTGTAAAAATAAACAATCTCGAAGTAAGAAAAGGTTATAGGGGCGATCTTGAAGTTCAGATGAGAAACAATTCATCAATACAGGTAATGCCTGAAGAACTGGGTCAAGATTTACCTGAATATGAAGAAATAATCACAAACCTTGAAGACATCACCGAAGATGGAGAATACAATGTCATAGTCAGAATAACAAAGGTTGCAACACTACGAGAAATACAGAAAGAAGACAGGACACTACAAATAATAACAATTAATGTTATGGATGCAACAGGTGAAATGGAATTTACTCTATGGAACAATGACACTGCACTTGTTGAAACATTGGATCTTAAGGAAAATGACACAATAAAAATAATCAAGGCACGTGCACAGGAAAGAAACGGAGTATTTTCATTATCAAACAGTTGGAACGGAAGAATAGTTAAGGATGACTTTGATTTACCTGAATTCAAACAGGAAATCTTTAAAATAGGAAACGCAACTGAAAAGGAAAACGTTACAATATTAGGTGTTCTTACAAAAATATATGACACAATCACATTCCAAAAGAATGATGGAAGTGAAGGAAAAGTAAGAAGTATAGAAGTAACTGACGATACCGGTTCCATAAGAGTAACATTATGGAACAAGGAAACTGAAATTGCCATGGACAAAGGAGATTTCATAAAAATCGAAGGTGGAAACATAGAATTCGATGACTACTCAGGTGACAGTTACAGATATAACACAGGATGGAATGCAGCAATAGTACTAAACCCTGAAATGGATGAAGAATTAAAAGAAAAACTATCCCAAATTGACGACTTTGAAATAACCAAAATCAAGGATGTACTTGATGTTGACCTTGATGAAGGAAGAGAAGTTGATGTAATAGGAAGAATCCTTGCAATGAATGATATCAGAGAATTCCAAAGGGTGGATGGAACAGACGGACAGGTACGTAGCATAGACTTGGCCGATGAAACGGGAGTTGTCAGAACATCACTATGGGATGATAAGGCAGATATAAACCAGGGACTCGGTGATGCAATAAAAATCGAAAATGCAAGGACAAGACTCGGTCAGGGCACAATGGAATTAAGTGTCGGAAAATCATCCAGAATCACAGTACCTGATGAAGAAGAAACTGCAAACCTTCCATCATATGAAACATTGGAACAGGACAGATACAATGACAGAACAGTAAGTCAAATGGAAGAAGGCGAACAAAACGTTAAACTCAGGGTACGTGTAACCAATGTCGGTCAGGTAAACACCTTCTCCAGAGTCGACGGTCGTGAAGGAAGAGTAAGGGCAATAAATGTTGCTGACGAAACAGGTGAAATACAGGTATCCCTCTGGGATGACGACACAGACAAAAAATTCACAGAAGGTGCAGCAATAATCATTGAAAACCCTACAATACAATCACAAAACGGCAGATTAAGATTATCAATATCTGGTGGAAGCAACATAAGAAAAGCAAGACCTGAAGAAGCAGAGTTAATGTTGACCATGAGGGAAATAGAAGCTAAACTTTATGTTGAAAAACTCATAGAAGACATTGAAGATGATGATGTACACATAAAAGTAAAAGGAGTCGTTGAAGAGATAAACGGTGAAAAAATATTATATGCAATGTGTCCAAACTGTAACACAAGAATAGTTCAAAGTGAAGCAGGATACATCTGTGACAGTTGTGGTGAAAAAATAGAGGAACCAAATTATCTTATGATAATTCAGGCAACACTACAGGATGAAACCGGAACAATATCAGCAACTTTCTTCAGAAAACAGGCAGAAGAGTTGATACAAACAACTACTGATGAAGTGATAGAAATCTTCCAACAAACCGGTGACGAATCATCCATGGCTGGAAAAATTGAAGATCTTATTGGACACGAAGTAACTGTTATAGCTGATGCCCAATATAATGATTATAATGAAGATGTAAGATTAAATGTAAGAAAACTTGTAATAGTACTATAAAATTTAAGGAGATAATATAATGGTAGAATTAGAAGACTTGCCTAGTGTGGGAGAAAAAACAGCGCAAAAACTTAGGGATGCAGGTTTTGCAGACATGATGCGTCTTGCAACTGCAACTCCAAAAGAACTCAGTGTTAAAGTAGAAATTGGTGAAGGAGTAGCTGCAAAGGTTATAGAAGCCGCCCGAAAAGCAGAAAAAATAGATTTTGAAACTGCTTTTGAAGTAATGGAAAGACGTGAAGACGTCGGTAGAATCACAACTGGAAGTAAAGGTCTTGACGAACTTATAGGTGGTGGAATTGAAACACAATCCATCACAGAAGTTTACGGTGAATTCGGATCAGGTAAAAGTCAGATTTCACACGAACTCTCAGTAACAACACAACTTCCTGTAGAAGAAGGGGGACTTGAAGGTGAAGTCGTATTCATAGATACAGAAAACACCTTCAGACCAGAAAGGGTTGAACAGATTGCAGCAGCATTCGGCCTTGACATGGAAGATGTTCTTAGAAAAATTCATGTTGCAAGAGCATTCAACAGCAGTCACCAAATGCTCATGGCAGATAAGATCAACGAACTGATTCA